>Ga0210006_1000006_pt1 | contig 219981 bp, 221 predicted proteins | sample CryGey02umfilter_2_FD_185452 | JGI IMG/M metagenome (GOLD analysis project Ga0210006, IMG submission 185452) | Groundwater microbial communities from aquifer in Utah, USA - Crystal Geyser 4/10/14 0.2 um filter (SPAdes) (version 3) | ecosystem: Environmental > Aquatic > Deep subsurface >... | reverse complement strand
TATCAGCAGGCCATCCTTTTATAATTATCTCAACAAACGTAAGGGTAAAAAGTTGGCGATTCAATCGGCTTAATGGTAGAAATTGATCAGGGGTGCAATTATAGACACGTATCCTGGCTTGAGCTGAGATTTGCCATTCCAACTTCAAATTGGAATGGGCTGGTTGCCCAGCCAATGAATTTGGCTGCTACTTCAGGAAAAAATATGTGATAAATAAATGCCCACAGGCCTGTTAACCCCACTGCGAAAAAGAACAGATATCCTAAAAATATATCAGGTTTGGCCGTATTTGTTTTTCTAAAGGTATGTAGAAGTCCAAGCAGCAAAGCAACCGCTGTCATGATGGCTGGAAAATCACTTAAAAAAATTCTTATCAAAGTACCCACTTTTAATGCTCCTTGTTTGTAATTAGCCCCTATCGATTTTTTAATATGCCAGCATTTTTTCAAGAAATCATTATTTATTGAAAGACAGTGCCTAGCATGAAGACGTATTCTCGCTTATCCTTATCCTCAAATGAGATTATGCCTATATTGCATTAGGACTTACAATGATGCTACACGATAATAAAAAATTACAACTTGGTTTAACACAGTTGCAGTTGACTGTTTCTTTAGACACACAATCACAGTTGCTTGCGTATTTGCAGCTTCTTCAAAAATGGAACAAAACATATAATCTCACGGCTATTACTAATTTTGAAAAAATGATTTCACATCATTTATTAGACAGTCTGTCCGTTTCGCCATATTTAAAAGGGGATGATATTGTAGATGTGGGCAGTGGTGCGGGTCTACCGGGTATTCCGCTTGCGATTTATTTTCCCGAAAAAAAATTCACATTGATTGATAGCATTGGTAAAAAAGTGCGTTTTATGTCGCATGCTGTAAATGAATTGGGTTTGAAGAATGTGCAGGTGCTTCAAACGCGTGCAGAAGAATATCAAACACAGAATGGCTTTGATACAATGATTGCTCGTGCGGTTGCATCAATTGATGAGTTGATTAAAATCGCGCAGCATTTGCTGAATGAAAATGGCGTTTTGATGATGATGAAATCAGATGAGCTGCCAGAAGAAAAATATCACGCACGTGTTGAAAAATTAAATGTACCGGGTATCGATACGAATCGAATGCTGATTATCATGGAGAAAAGCGTGTGGCAAAAATAATTGCGATTGCCAATCAAAAAGGGGGTGTTGGCAAAACAACAACCAGTGTTAATTTGAGTGCATCATTGGCCGCAATTAAGCGCCGTGTTTTGTTAATTGACTCTGACCCGCAAGGGAGTGCAACAGTTGGTTGTGGTGTGGATAAACAAACTTTGTCGGCATCACTTAATGATGTTTTGCTTGGAACAAAAAAAATAACTGAAGCATTAACCATTACGCAATGGGGTTTTCCTTTATTGCCAGCCAATGGTGACTTAACTGTTGCTGAAGTGCGTTTGTTGCAAATCGAAGGGCGCGAACAAAAATTAAAAGAAGCCCTTAATGAAATCAAAGCGCAATATGATTTTATTATTATTGATTGCCCTCCATCTTTAAATATGTTGACTGTAAATGCATTGGTTGCCAGTGATAGTGTTTTAGTGCCTATTCAATGTGAGTATTATGCATTAGAAGGATTAACCAGCTTGTTATCTAGTATTGAAAAAATTCGTCGCGCTGTGAATCCAAATTTACAATTAGAAGGACTGTTACGCACGATGTATGACGGTCGCATGAAACTCACCGTTGAAGTTTCAGAACAACTAATCGAGCATTTTGGAACGAAGGTGTATCACTCAGTGATTCCGCGTAATGTACGATTAGCAGAAGCACCCAGTCATGGTATGCCAGTTCTGGGATATGATAATCGCTCGCAAGGTGCGGCAGCCTATTTGGCGCTTGCAAGTGAAGTGGTGCGAAGACAAGAATGTGCATTGGAAGCACCTGTATAAAAATGGGAAGACAATATGAATATGAAAAAACGGGGATTGGGAAAAGGACTCTCTGATCTTGGACTGGGTGCATTGCTGGGTGATTTAAAAACGCCTGCAGCACCAATCAATCAAGTTGAATTTGGTTCAGAAGCAGTTTCTATGGAAGAAAATAATACTGCTATCGATGGCCAATTGAAAAAATTACCAATCCAAGCATTAAAACCAGGAAAATATCAACCCAGAAAAATAATGACATCAGACGCATTGGAAGAATTGGCCAATTCTATTCGTCAGCAAGGTGTGATTCAGCCTATTATCGTTCGGCCGATTGGTCAGAACCAATATGAAATTATTGCGGGTGAGCGTCGTTGGCGTGCAGCGCAATTAGCAGCATTAACGCATATCCCCGCTATTATTCGCGATATTAATGACGAAACAGCGATGGTATTTGCCTTAATTGAAAATATCCAGCGTCGTGATTTAAATGTGATGGAAGAAGCGGCGGCGTTAAATCGATTAATGACCGAATTTCAAATGACACATGAGGCAATTGCAGAAGCAGTAGGAAAGTCACGCACTACGGTGACTAATCTTTTGCGTTTATTAAAACTCAATGCAGATATTCGTGAGTTAGTTGAAACAGGGCAAATTGAAATGGGCCACGCACGTGCTTTGTTAATGTTAGATGAAAATAATCAAGCCATCGCTGCGAATATGATTGTGACGCGTAAGTTATCGGTGCGCGAGACTGAAGATTTAATTCGAAAAATGATGAGTGAATCGTTAAATAAAACCAGTGCCACCTCCGCTCGATCTGAAAAAATGATTTTGCATACATTGCAAGATCGATTAACTCAGAAATTAGGCGCAAAAGTATCTGTTACACAAAATGCAAAAGGTCGCGGCAAATTAATTATTGAATATAAAAATGAAAAAGAATTGGAAATTATTTTAGCGCATGTGCATTAGCATCTGATTTTTTGGTAGTGAAAAATGCCGTAAAATAAATGCCGATGCTGAAAAATGCAATGACGAAAAAATCAATTCCGAAAGCAATGTCGTGATTGCCGCCAAAACTACCGAAATAACTGATGACACTCATCCCAATTAAATAAAATAAAACCCAGCTGCCAGATAGGACGCCTAATTTTTCTTGCGTTGCAAAACTCTTTTTTCGCAGATTCATTAACCATAACATGAGATAGCCAATAAAAAATAAAATCATTATTTTATAAACCACAGACCAACCTGCCCAGTAAATTAAAAAATTGCAGATAATAAAAGCGATTATGCAAATACCATGAATCAATTTGGGAGAAAATGGTTTGAGTAATTCAGGTTGTTGTGATGCTAAGACCATGAGTGACATGGGTCCAACAACATAACCTAATACTAAGCAAGACACTAAAAACCCAACCATGTGTTGCCAGCTTGGGAAAGGCAGAAAAAATAAAAAGCCAATTAGGGCATTTGCTATTAACGCACGCAGTGGTGTGCCATTTTTGGTGGTGTGCATTAAAAATCGAGGAAAATAGCCGTTTTCACACATTGCATAAGTGATGCGTGATGTTGCAACCGATTGCACCAACGCCGTTCCGTAAGGCGAAATAATGGCGTCAGCATACAAGGCTTTTACAAACCAGACAAAACCAAATAAAGTCAGTAAGCCAGCAAAAGGACCTTTATCTCCTATAAAAGTAACAGCGGACCATCCGTGTGAAAAGGTATGACTGGGTAATGCAGCAATAAAAGCCAGCTGCACTAATACATAAATAATCATGCAAATAAATAAAGCACCAAAAATAGCAATGGGAATGGATTCACGCGGTGAGGTAGATTCTGCTGCTAATTGCACAACAGGATTAAATCCAATAAAAGAATAAATCACGCCGGCTAATGGCAATGCAGCAAAAATACTATGAAAACCATAGGGCATAAAACCATCTTGCATAGTGAAATTCTGAAAATGAAAATGAGATGATAATAATAATATCGCGGCGGTAATGGGAATGATTAATTTAATGGCTAAAATAAAATGATTAATACGACTATATGCTTTCATGCCCGCGCCATTAATCAGCACTAAAACAATTAAACCGGTGATTGAAACACACAAGCCTATTTTTGTTAAAACAGGTGAAGCAGTGTGTGTCATCAAACTGGGAAAATAGTTTGTGGCATATTGCACGATGGCCAGCATTTCAATGGGCGCTACTGCAACCCAAGCCAACCAGGCAATCCAGGAAAATCCAAACCCCGCAAAATGTCCATGTGTTAATTGAAAAAAACGTACTGTGCCGCCAGTGATGGGTAAAACACGGGTTAATATTACAAACGTGCTAGCGACAACCATCATTAATAATCCACCAACAATCCAGGTAACAATAGCGGCAGGCCCCGCAATTTTTACACAGGCTAAAGGACTTAGTAACCAGCCTGATCCAATGATGCCTGCAACAGCAGATGATAATAACGTGATGGTGTTAATATTTTTTGATAAAGCCATTTGTACAGTCTCTGTATCCAAATTGTGTGTATATTGCTATTAAATTAGGTGTACCATAAAATAAAATTTGGGTTTTTAACAGAGGAAATGAATATGAAAGCAGGATGCGTTTTTAGTAGTGTGCTTATTTTTGTTGTTGGCGGCTTAATTGGCGCAGGTGTTGGTTACCATTATGCAAAATGTAAAACACACCAAACCAGCATTCAACTTGACTCAAGCGCACAATCAGGACCAGGTATTACCATTACCAAAACAGGCAATGCGCAATAAAAATCACATCGGCGCAGTTGTGCATGGTAATTTTTAAATGAATGTACAACTGAGTGTCGAATTTTAAAAGTTAAGCATAAAAATTAAAGTGATATTGAGACGATCAGCTTATTTTCTTGATTACCCGCTGCAGTTGATCAAATAGGCAAAAAAGTTTTTTCTGAATTGAAAGGGGCATTATCTATTTTCTGTCCTTTTTGCATCGATCTTATCTTGTTGAATCCGTTGCGAAATCAGGTAAAACCCATTATACTCGCGACGACTGTGCGTTGACGAGCAATAGATGACGAGGGTAATGTGTGCGCGCCATCTGGATTAAAAAAAATACGATAGGCAAGAAAGAAAAAAAAGCAGTCATACGTTTTTTGCTATGGCAGTGCTTGATTACCCTATTTGCAACTTTGTTGGTATGGGTTGTCTGGAATCACATCGCAGCGAAATCTACTTTGCTCGGCGGTTTGTTAGCATTTGTGCCAAATGTTTTTTTAGCATGGTATTTTTTTACGCGAAATCAGAGTAATCCTAAAAAAATTGCAATGACGTGTTATGTTGGCGAAATAATCAAAGTGGTTTCAATTGGTATTTTGTTTGTACTGATGTTGCGTTGGTATGATATTGCCCTTGCGCCATTTTTAGCTGGTTTTTGTGCTGTTTATATAGTTTATGTGATTCATCTATGTTGGGTTGAACGCGAATGAATGCGAATAAAAAATTAACAAGTGCTGAGTATATTGAACATCATTTGCACTATTGGCAAAACGCATCAGGTTCATTTAACTTAGATACACTCAGTGTTTCCATTGCGGTTGGTGTTTTGTTTTTGTCTTTTTTTTATTTTGTTGCGCGTCGTGCGCATTCGGGCGTGCCTGGTAAAGTCCAAAATTTTGTTGAAAGTATTCTTGAGTTTGTTGATAACACAGTTAAAGACGTGTTTCATGGGAAAAGTGCATTAATTGGCCCATTGTCGCTGACCATTTTTGTTTGGGTTTTCTTAATGAGTTTTATGGATTTAATCCCTGTTGATTTATTGCCGCGCGCAACAGAAGCAATGGGTGTTCCTTATTTTCGTGCCGTACCAACTGCGGATTTAAACCAAACGTTCGCATTGTCTTTATCCGTATTCTTCTTGATTTTTTTCTACAGCATTAAGATGAAGGGATGGCTCGGGTTTACAAAGGAAGTGCTAACGCATCCATTTGGCATCTGGTTTTTTCCGATTAATATCCTTTTTCGTGTTATCGAAGATTTTAGTAAGCCATTCTCACTGGCATTTCGATTGTACGGAAATTTGTTTGCAGGAGAATTAATTTTTGTTTTAATTGCAGGGCTTTTGCCGTGGTGGTTTCAATGGGTGCCTGGTAGTATTTGGGCGATTTTCCATATTTTAATTATTACGTTACAAGCATTTATTTTTATGATTTTAACAATCATTTATTTGAGTATGGCATCAGAAAAACATTAAATAAGAGGAAAAAAAATGGAAAATATCATCAGTGCAATATCTAGCTCTCAAGTCATTGCTGTTGCAATTCTCATTGGATTGGGTGGATTGGGTATCGCCATTGGTATGGGTTTGCTTGGCGGTAAATTTTTAGAGGGTGTTGCGCGCCAACCAGAGTTAACGAGCATGTTACGTTTACAAATGTTTGTCGTGATGGGTTTATTAGATGCGTTTGCAGTAGTGTCTGTTGTGATTGGTTTGTACTTCTTGTTTGCAAAAAATCCAATTTTGACTTCCGCATTGAAAGCAGTAGCGGCAACGAAAGGAATGGCTTAAGTGCATTAACCGTTAACCGCCATTAACACATTGAGCGGAAAATGGATAACGCATCACTGATATTTGGAGTAACAGCATGAACATCAATCTAACCCTCTTTGGTGAAATGATCACCTTCGCTATTTTCGTATGGTTTACCATGCGTTTTATATGGCCACCTTTGATGAAAGCGATGGAAGAGCGCCGTGAAAAAATTGCGGCGGGATTGGCTGCTGCCGAAAAAGCAAAACGTGATTTAGAATTGGCTGCGCATAAAGTTACTGAGATTCTGACTGAAGCAAAAGCACAAGCAGCGCAAATGATTGAGCAAGCCCACCATCGAGCCAATCATATTATTGAAGAAGCGAAAGGGGCTGCGCGTAAAGAAGGCAATCGTTTGTTGTTAATTGCAAAAGAAGATATTGAGCGTGAATTTCATGCCGCACGTGATACGTTGATGAAAGAAATAGCGTCACTGGTGATTACAGGTACGGAAAAAGTGTTACAGCACGAAGTGAATAAAAGCGCGAATGATAAAATTGTTGCGAACATGATGGCTGAATTATGAGAAATACACTAAGCATTGCGAGACCTTATGCAGTAGCTGTATTTTCAGCTGCAAAAGAAGCAAAGCAATTACCATTATGGTCTGTAGCGCTGAAGCAATTAGCTATGATTATGCAAGATCAACAAATGCAGACGTTATTAAAAAATCCATGCTACACAAAAAAACAGCTCAGTGATTTGCTCGTCGATATTTTGCATGCGGTATCTGGAGATGGTTTGGCTGTAGCGTATGAACAAGTAGAAAATTTTATTCGTTTGCTGGCGGAAAAAAAACGACTGCTTTTATTGCCTGATATTTTGGATTTATTTGAAATGGATGTGGCAAAGGAATCGGGTTATTTATCCTTGATTGTGACATCTGCTTATCTCATGAGTGATGTACAAAAAAAAGAAACGCAGCAGAAATTAGAAAAACAATTTAATTCGAAATGTAAAATCGAGTTTCGAGTGGATGAAAAATTAGTGGGTGGATTATTGGTTCGCTCTGGAAACTGGGTAATGGATGGCACAATTAGTGGCCAGCTCGCAAGATTAAAATCAGCTCTTATTTAACGAGGCATGCATGACACAACACATTCAACCATCTGAAATTAGCGATATTATTCGTTCACGCATCACACATTTTGATGTAACGCCCTCTATTCACACAGAAGGAACCATTATTAGTTTGAAAGATGGCATTGTGCGTATTTATGGACTGAGTGATGTGATGTATGGCGAGATGATTGCATTTCCAGATAATATATTTGGTCTCGCGTTTAATTTAGAGCGTGATTCTGTTGGTGCCGTTGTGTTGGGCGAATATGATCATTTGCAAGAAGGTATGACTGCGCGTTGCACGGGACGTATTTTAGAAGTACCCATTGGCGAAGCATTATTGGGTCGTGTTGTAAATGCGTTAGGCAACCCGATTGATGGTAAAGGTGAAATTAAAACCACATTGACGGCACCGATTGAAAAAATTGCACCGGGTGTGATTGAAAGACAATCTGTTACGCAACCTGTTCAAACCGGAATTAAATCCATTGACGCGATGGCACCGATTGGCCGAGGTCAACGTGAATTGATTATTGGTGATCGTCAAACAGGAAAAACCGCGATTGCAATTGATACGATCATTAATCAAAAAAACTCCGGCATTAAATGTATTTATGTAGCAATCGGACAAAAAGCATCTTCTGTTGCAGCCGTTGTACGTAAATTAGAAGAACATGATGCAATGAAACATACCATCATTGTTTGTGCGAATGCATCAGAAGCAGCATCATTACAATATCTCGCGCCTTACGCTGGCACAACGATGGGTGAATATTTCCGTGATCGCGGACAAGATGCGTTAATTATTTATGATGATTTGGTAAAACAAGCCTGGGCATATCGACAAGTATCATTGTTGTTGCGTAGACCGCCTGGTCGCGAAGCGTATCCAGGTGATGTATTTTATTTACATTCACGTTTATTGGAACGTGCATCGCGCGTGAGTGCAGAATATGTAGAGAAATTCACTAACGGTGAAGTTAAAGGTAAAACAGGTTCGCTTACGGCATTACCTATTGTTGAGACACAAGCGGGTGACGTTTCTGCATTTGTCCCAACGAATGTGATTTCCATTACAGACGGACAAATCTTTTTAGATAGCGCGTTGTTTAATGCTGGTTTGCGTCCTGCAGTGAATGCCGGTTTATCTGTGTCGCGAGTAGGTGGTGCAGCACAAACTAAAATTATTAAAAAATTAGTGGGTTCAGTACGTATTTCACTTGCGCAGTATCGTGAGTTAGAAGCTTTTTCACAGTTTGCTTCTGATTTAGATGATGTAACACGAAAACAACTTGAGCGTGGTCAACGTACAATGGAATTATTGAAACAACCTCAATATAAGCCATTGTCTGTTGCTGAAATGGCCGTTTTATGGTTTGCGGTAGATAAAGGATTGATGGATGATGTTGCCGTTAAGAAAATGGTCGATTTTCAAGAAGCGCTCCTGTCTTATTTGCATGACCAACATGCTGAATTGATAAAAACAATTAATGAAAAACCAGAATACAACGATGACATCGCGAAAAAAATCACCGATGTTGTGAATGCATTCAAGCAAACGTATATCTAGTAGCGAAGCGAGTATCGATGTCTACAGCCAGAGAAATTCGAACCAAAATTGGTTCCATAAAAAGCACGCAAAAAATTACACGTGCTATGGAATTGGTGGCGGTGAGCAAAATGCGAAAAGCACAAGACCGCATGGCAATGTCACGTCCATACGCTCAAAAAATTCGTCGTGTGATCGCGCATGTTGCTGCGTCACATGCAGAATATCAGCATCCTTATATGAAGCAACATGACAATATAACGCGTGTTGGATTTATTGTAATCACAACGGATCGTGGTTTATGTGGTGGATTAAATATTAATTTATTCCGCAACGCACTGATGGGAATGAAAGAGTGGGATGATAAAAACGTAGAAATCGATCTTTGTATTATCGGTAGAAAAGGCGAAGTTTATTTTGGTCAGCAAGGCGCAAACATTTTAGGTTCAGTGACACATATTGGTGATAAACCGACTTTGCAAGATATTATTGGTGTCGTGAAAATTTTATTAAAGCAATACGATGAAGAAAAATTAGATCGTATTTATGTTTGTGCAAATGAATTTGTTAATGTCATGACACAAAAACCTTTTGTGCGACAGTTGCTGCCATTGCAAAAAGAATCGGAGCCATTACAAACAGACACAGAGAAATTTTTAGCAACGAATGATATCAATAGTCATTGGGATTATTTATACGAACCTGATTCGGCTAAAACATTGTTGACCATGCTGTTGGTTCGTTATATCGAATCACAAGTGTATCAAGCTGTTATTGAAAATATTGCCTGCGAACAAGCAGCGCGTATGGTTGCGATGAAAAATGCGACGCAAAATGCAAAAGAAATCATTAATGAATTGCAATTGGCATTTAACAAAGCACGTCAAGCAGGGATTACACGCGAAATTGCAGAAATTGTTGCGGGAGCAGCGGCGTTGGAGTGAGTTATCCGTGAATAAATAATTGTCTCAATGGATAACGTTAATATATTTTAATACGAGGAACTAGAACATGAATTCCCAAGGTCATATCATCGAAATCATCGGCGCAGTTGTCGATATCGAATTTCCAAAATCAGCGGTTCCCAGTATTTATGATGCATTGCACGTACAAGAAAAAAATCTAACACTGGAAGTGCAACAACAATTAGGCGATGGCGTTGTACGTGCTATTGCAATGGGTCCCACAGAAGGTTTGCGTCGTGGTTTGTTGGTTGATAACACAGGTGGTCCTATTACTGTTCCAGTTGGTCAAAAAACATTGGGTCGCATTATGAATGTATTGGGCGAGCCGATTGATGAATTGGGTCCTGTGCAAACGGATGAGCGTTTACCCATACATCGCAAAGCCCCTCCTTTTGTTGACCAAGCCAATAGTACAGAAGTTTTAGAAACGGGTATTAAAGTGGTTGATTTGATTTTGCCCTTTGCCAAAGGGGGTAAGGTTGGATTGTTTGGTGGTGCGGGTGTGGGTAAGACCGTCATGATTATGGAATTAATTCGTAACATCGCTGTTGAGCATAGCGGGTACTCTGTTTTTGCGGGCGTTGGTGAACGTACGCGTGAAGGAAACGATTTTTATCATGAAATGAAAGAGTCTAATGTATTAGATAAAGTGTCTTTAGTTTATGGACAAATGAATGAACCACCTGGTAATCGTTTGCGTGTGGGTTTGACTGGGTTGACGATCGCAGAAAAGTTTCGTGATGAAGGCCGTGATGTGTTGATGTTTATCGATAATATTTATCGTTATACATTAGCTGGTGTTGAAGTTTCTGCTTTGTTGGGTCGTATGCCTTCAGCAGTAGGTTATCAGCCCACGCTTGCGGAAGAAATGGGTATTTTACAAGAGCGCATTACTTCTACTAAAACAGGCTCAATTACTTCTATTCAAGCTGTATATGTTCCTGCTGATGATTTAACTGATCCTTCACCAGCAACCACATTTGCACATTTGGATTCAACGGTTGTTTTGTCACGTCAAATTGCTGAATTGGGAATTTATCCTGCGATTGATCCACTGGATTCTTTTAGTCGTCAATTGGATCCATTGATTGTAGGTGATGCACATTATCGTGTAGCGCGTGGCGTGCAAAGTACGTTGCAACGTTACAAAGAATTAAAAGATATTATTGCGATCTTGGGAATGGATGAGTTATCTGAAGATGATAAATTAACGGTAAAACGAGCACGTAAAATTCAACGTTTTCTATCTCAACCGTTCTTTGTTGCGGAAATTTTTACGGGCGCACCCGGAAAATATGTTTCGTTGGCAGATACAATTGAAGGCTTCAAAGGTATTTTGAATGGTGATTTTGATCATCTTCCTGAGCAAGCTTTTTATATGGTTGGCACTATTGAAGAAGCGATTGAAAAAGCAAAACATTTAGAAAAATAAGTATCTGTATCACAGACAACAGACAGTAGATTACATATTATGAAAACCATCGAACTCGATATTGTCAGCGCAGAAGCATCCATTTTTCACGGTGAAGTGCGCTTTGTTTCTGTGACTGGTGTTGCAGGTGAGCTGGGCATTCATCCTGGTCACTCTCCATTGTTAACGGCATTGAAGCCAGGTCAAATTCACGCAACCTTGAAAGATGGAAAAGAAGAAGTTTTTTATATGTCAGGCGGTATGTTGGAAATTCAACCCACTGTTGTTTCAATTTTAGCGGATACCGCTTTACGCGCGGATGATTTAGATGAAGCTGCTGCTTTAGCTGCAAAAGAAAAAGCAGAAAAAATATTACAACAAAAAACAGCGGGCATTGAATACTCAAGAGCATTATCGGAGTTGGCTGAAGCTGCTGCACAATTGCGCGCAATTAGTTTGTTGCGAGATAAAATTAAAAAGATGCACTAAAAATTTCTGGAGGTATTTGATGACATTAAGTATTGTCATTCTTGCGGCAGGGAAAGGGCGGCGAATGGTATCAAAGCTTCCTAAAGTCATGCACAAATTAGGTGGCGTGACATTGTTGGAACGCGTTGTAAAAACAGCTGAATCACTAAAACCAAAAAAAATTCATGTGGTGTATGGTAATGGCGGATCATGTTTGCCTGAATCATTACCCTCTTTAGCTGTTAATTGGGTTTTTCAAAAAGAACAATTGGGAACTGGCCATGCCGTGATGCAAGCATTACCATTTTGCTCGAATGACGAACGCATTTTGGTTTTGTATGGCGATGTGCCTGTTATTTCAACGCACACTTTACAGCAATTGCTAGATGAAACACCTAAAGAAGGTGTGGGTTTGCTGGTGACGGAATTAGAAAATCCCACAGGCTTTGGCCGTATTGTGCGAGATCATAATGATAATATTGTTGCGATTATTGAAGAAAAAGATGCCACACGCACACAGCGTGCGATTAAAGAAATTAATACAGGTATTGTGACAGCGCCAGCGCAATTTTTGAAAAGTTGTTTGCCACGCCTTTCAAATAAAAATGCGCAACACGAATATTATTTAACCGACATGATTGCTGTTTCTGTTGAAGAAGGTGTGCCATTGCGTAGTGTTTCCGCTATGAATTCAAATGAAGTACGTGGTGTGAATGATCCATGGCAATTGGTGACATTAGAACGGTATTATCAGTCTGAGCGCGCCCGACAATTGGCTTATAGTGGTGTTACGATTATGGATCCGGCACGGTTAGATATTCGGGGTGATGTTTTTGTTTCTCCTTCTGTGCAATTAGATATCAACGTTATTTTGGAAGGTAATGTTACGATTGGAGCGGGTTGTGAAATCGGTTCTAACGTTGTTATTAAAAACTCAACCCTGGGTAATAATGTAAAAATATTATCAAATTGTGTAATCGACGGCGCAGTAATTGAAGATGATGCACAAATTGGTCCCTTTGCGCATGTTCGTCCTCATACAAATATTAAAAGTAAGGCAAAGGTAGGTAATTTTGTTGAAATTAAAAAAACAACATTGGGTGAAAACAGCAAAGCCAGTCATTTAAGTTATTTGGGTGATGCGTTGGTTGGAAAAAATGTTAATGTGGGTGCGGGTACGATCACTTGCAATTATGATGGTGTAAATAAATGGCCAACTGAAATCGATGATGGTGCATTTATTGGATCAAATACTTCTTTAGTTGCGCCAGTAAAAATAGGCAAAAATGCAACAATTGCAGCAGGCTCTGTTATTACTAAAAAAGCACCTGCAGCACAATTAACTGTTGCACGCGCAAAGCAAGTGGTTGTTGAGAATTGGAAACGTCCTGAAAAAGTGTAGCAAGTGAACACAACATGCGCCGAATTCGAATTTATCATCAAGGTGAACTGGCTTCTGGAATAACACTAATGTTGGATCAGAATGCAAGCCATCATTTATTGCAAGTATTGCGAAAAAAAGCAGGTGAACGATTTTGGGTTTTCAATGGTGGTGGCGGTGAGTTCGAAGCAACTTTAATTTCTGCAAATAAAAAAACAGCTTGTATTGAATTGGGTGAATTTTATTTGCGAAAAACAGAGTCACCTCTTTCTATTCATTTGGCACAAGGCATTTCGCGTGGTGAGCGTATGGATTACGCTCTGCAAAAAGCGGCAGAGTTGGGTGTCGCGGAAATTACACCTTTATTTACTGAGTTTTGTCAGGTGCAGTTATCAGATAATCGCATTGAAAAACGAGTTGCGCATTGGCAATCAATCGCTGTTTCTGCAGCAGAGCAGTCAGGAAGATGCGCAGTGCCCATTGTGCATCCCCCTGTTTTGTTTTCCGAGTGGCTTCAAAAAAATAATAATGAAATTAAATTAATTTGCTGTCCAAGACAAAATGAAAATTTATTTCCAACCATAAAAACGATTCCTAAAAATATTACAGTGGCTATTGGTGCTGAAGGTGGTTTTAGTGATCGTGAAATTACATCCGCATTACAAGCACAATTCCTTACTTTTTCACTGGGTCCTCGTGTTTTACGCACTGAAACAGCAGCGGTAGTTGCTTTGACATTGTTGCAGCAAAAATTTGGTGATTTTAAAGAATAACTTGTGCATTTCTTGAGTGTTTTTTTAAATTTGCGCAAATAAAAGTCATAAAATTAAAAAATAATTCCTTAAGGGCTTGTTAAAAGTCTTTAATCTGATAGATTGATTAAGGTGTAGGGACAACAATATTTGCCGCAAAATGGATTTGGGGCGAAATGGAAGTTCAACAAATTCTCTAGGGAAAAAGGTTCTAAGGACAGAGCGCGTTGGTAAGGATAGCCAAAAAGGGTGACGAAAGTCACCCTTCTTTTTTTCTGGCTACGAAACTAAGTGGATTGGGACGCGTTTTTTATGACTGATCGCATTATGGAATCAGAATTAATTTTAAATACAGATGGCAGTATTTATCATCTTAATTTATTACCTGAAGATATCGCCGATACTATTATTTTAGTGGGTGATCCTAATCGTGTTAAACAAGTATCCAAGCATTTTGATCATATTGAATTACAAAAAACCAAACGTGAATTTGTGACGCATACCGGTTTAATCGGAAAAAAAAGATTAACCGTGGTTGGTACCGGTATTGGCGGCGGCAATATTGATATTACGATGAATGAATTAGATGCATTGGTGAATGTAGATTTAAAAAATCGAATTATAAAAAAAGAACATCGTCAGTTGCGTTTTATACGATTGGGAACCAGCGGTGCATTACAAAAAAATACGCCGGTGGATTCGATATTAATTTCTACTTTTGGTCTTGGGTTGGATGGATTGCTTTCTTATTATAAGTGGGAAAATCAGGTTGATGAAAAAGCGCTGCTCAAGATTGCTCAAGACAGTTTTTCAGAACTGAAAGCAGTGCAATCAATGTATGTTGCAGCAGGCGCAAAAGAATTAATCGAGCTATTCCATAAAAACGGTATTCAATTTTCCGGCATCACATTGACGTGTCCAGGATTTTATGGCGCACAAAACAGACAGATAAGAGCGCCACTGACAGAGCACAGTGTTTTTACTATGGCGCGAAAAATAGGTTATAAAAATGATATTGTCACTAATTTAGAAATGGAAACGGCAGCCATTTATGGATTAGCGCGTATATTGGATCATCGTGCATGTTCAATTAGTGCCATTATTGCAAATCGAGATGCACAAACTTTTTCACCCAATCCGGAAAAAACAGTAGCAGATATGATTCAAACAGTATTGACGATTCTATGTGAAAACTAAGAAAGAAAAACGGGTTTCACAAATAATGGTTGGTTCGCGACTTCCTTGTCGCTGCTGATAAGCACTTAGTAGTTGCTAACAAATGACAGCACCAATTTTTTTAATTTATCGGTTGCTAATTTTACGCCAGATAAAGTGACATCATGACTGAGTTTTTCATCACTCATGCCAGCAGCCATGTTGCTCACAGCAGAAATGGCGGCAACACGCATACCGCAGTGTCTTGCTGTCACGACTTCATTAATGAGCGACATAGCAACGACATCACCGCCCATGATTTTAAAACAATTAATTTCAGCGGGTGTTTCAAAAACAGGGCCCAGTACACCAAAATAAACACCGGAATGCAGTTGAATATCTAATTTATGTGCTATCGACAATAATTTTTCACGCAATGGTAAATCATAGGCATCTTCCATGCCGATAAATCGTTCACCAAATTCATTGTCATTGTGTCCTGCTAATACGCTGGTGAATTGAAAATTAATATGATCGCGAATTAAAACCAAATCACCCGGTACAATATGTTCGCGCATAGAGCCAGCAGCATTGGTTAATAAAATAGATTCACAACCCAGTAATTTCATGGTGCGAATATAAGTTTTTGCAACCACAGTTGAAATGCCTTCATAAAAATGAGCACGTCCTTGCAAACAAGCAACAGGCAATCCGTTTAATTTTCCTAAAAATAAATTACCGGCATGTCCTGAAACGGTGCAGGGTGGGAAATCAGGTAAGTCAGCATAGGGAATTTTAATGGGATTTTCGAGCAGCTCAGCAAGATCACCTAAGCCTGATCCCAATGTCATTGCTAATTGAGGTTTAAAGCCAGGTGCTTTTTGGGCGATGATTTTTGCTGCATTTTTTGCTGATTCTGTCATAAATTCTCCAGATTTTTTGGTCCAAAAGCTTTTGGTAATAGTTGCGATAATGTGCATAAATCATATTGACCATCGAGCGTGCATAAATGGATCGATATGTCATGGATTGTTGTACACTCTAAGAGTCGTTGGCGACAAGCACCGCAAGGAGAGCAGAGTGTATTGCCAGGCACAAGGATTAATGCCTCGGCTACTTCTTTATGGCCGTGGGTAAAGAGCGCGCTGATTGCGCTGGCTTCGGCGCACAAGCTTAAAGGAAATGCTGCATTCTCAACGTTACATCCCACAAATAGCGTGCCATCTGTTGTGCGTACGCAAGCGGCGACAGGGAAATGTGAATAAGGTGCATAGGCATTGGGTAAAATTTGCTTAGCAGCTTCAAGCATATCAGCAGGTGGTTTTTTCAAAAGCCATTCTCCCGTATAATTAAGTTGGGTTGGGCGGCTATTATAGACTGATTTCTTTCTCAGGACGAGTTCATATGATTGGTACCATGACGGTTTTGGCTTATTTATTAGGCAGTGATGTGAAGGATGAAGGCCCTTTGCGTTTGCGAGCGATCTTTTCTCAGAGTCAATATCAGTCTCCACAATTGGTATGGAAACATATTCCACCAGAAACTGACTCATTGGCACTTATTATTAAAGATAAACAGCCTGAAAAAAATATGAAAAAAAGACAATATTATTGGGTATTATACAATTTACCCGCAGATGCTACTCATTTGGTAACTGGGGAAAATCAGCGCATCAATCGTTATGTTGAAGGAGTGAATAGTTGGGGGTCTCATAATTATTATCCACACGTTACATCTCAGCCAGTGACCATTGAACTATTTGCATTAGATAAACGTTTTTCCACTAAGTCCAATATGACTGGAAAAAAACTTGAGCAAAAAATGCAGGGTCATATTTTAGAAAAAGCAACAATACAAAATTAATGTTGTGTTGATTTTATTTCTTCATCTTATGTTAATAATTTGCAAGGTATACTCTTTTCTATTTAAAAATAGAAAAGAGATTGCCTATGCCAGCAGTGAAAGCCTCCACTTTACCTCGTGTTGTTAAGTCATGTGCTCAAGCATTAATTGAATGTGCGAGAGAACATGATGCTAGTAGTATCAAGCTTCATGTTGATAACATTTTATATAAATTGATGTGGATGGTATTGACGCTTGTGCGTACATTTCGTTCATATACTGAAGAACAAAAAGAAATTGTTTTTGATAGCACAATGGACAATATTTTAGTTTCTTTTTCTCGGTTCCCTGAAATGCGCGTTGCGTTTACTGAAACACCAGCACAGCCGCTGACAATTGTTCAGAGTAACACCCGTTTTTTGTGTAAAATAATAAATTTTTCTGTCAATGGTGTTTTTTCAGGTTGTGTTCTACAGGAGTTTGATGAAAAGGGTCATAGAGACTGCGCGACAAATTTATTTGATGTTAAAGAAAAATTAAAGGCGCTTTTTGATCTTATTAGGTTAGATGATCAAAAAAACCATTTTGATTACCTTGAATTCTTTTTATCGAAGTGGTTTTTTGAAATGTCTGTTGAGATGGGTTTTTCTGAGCAAAAACAAAAAGCAACATCGCAATCCCCTTTTAAAAAAAGCATGCAAAGTAATTTTGATCGTTTTCGAGAATATCGTACAGTCTATTTTTTTACGGAGAAAGAAGCTGGTGATGATCAACAAGAAAGGAAAAAAATAGCAATACAAGCAGGAAAAGCAGTGTTATCTTCTTTTGAAAGGAAAACCGCGACGCCATGCGCCGCGGGTATAAAATAAAACTTATTCTGTTTCTTCAATTATTTTTACACGATGTGCTTGTGGGCCATCTGTTCCCATGCCTTCAATAAAATGAACAGGTGTGCCAACAGTCAGTTTGTGAAAATTAGGCTCAAGCACATGATTGGCATTAAAATAAAATTCTATGCCATTAGCGCCTTCAATAAACCCAAAACCATCCCCGTTGAATAAACGGACAATTTTTCCAGCCATCGTCGTTGTTGTTTGATGGTTTTTCACTTTGTTTTGTATGTGCTCAACATAACTTTCAAGTTGCACTGTCATGTCGTCAAATGCACTGCGAATAGAGAGATACATGTCTTCCATTTCATTGCGTGTGGTTACTAACTCTTTTCCAGGCACTGTTATGGTAATGTGAGTATTATGCAAATTACCACGGTGTTGATTTTTGTTTGATAGCTCAACAACAATATGACATGAAATGATGTTGTGACAAAACTGCTGCAGTTTATCAACCCGTTCTTCAAGGTGTGATTTTACTGCGTCTGAATGAGGTAAGTCGCGAAAGGTTATTTGAACAGGGACTTGCATAAATGTCTCCTTGCAGGTTAATGATAACTACTTGTTTTTCAATTCCATTCTAAGTTCCGAATACTGTAATTATAGACAGAAATTTTAAAAACGCCTTGCAAGATAACATAAAAACGTAGAAATTAACCATTTGTTTTTATTACAGTTAAAATATAGCATTTAAGATGATCTTAGTATTTGATGTGATAAACTCGAATTGAACCCTTGATCTTGATTGAATGAGGTGTACATGACAGTAGAAAATCAGTCTGATAATTCCGCGTTAGTGGGCGAGCAACCTATTTTTGATTTGAATGCCATCCTCTGTCACAAAAAAAACAGAAAAAAATTTGAAAAAGTCAGCATTACTTCAATAGAAAAATTTAAAAAAAATCATGTCGTTTCTTACGCTGGACTGGCACTTAAAAGTGGCGGCTATGCCGCTATCAAGCAAAGAAAAAACAAAAAATTACTTGGATTTTGCATTGAAGATGTCGCGCTCACTCGAGAAGAGCTTGAATTTTTGCATGATGAAATGCACGTACGTGAATTTGTCAATGTTGATATCGATCTGTCTAGTTCAAAAAAAGAAAGCAGAGCGTCTTTAGAAATAGCATCACAAGCGGTATTGCCCACTTTTGAGGTACCGCGAATTCCTTTGGGATTAGATAGAGAATCCATTACATCTCAAGCTTTGTGTGAAGCATTATTTGGAAATGAAGATTATATAACCTATGGCGCGCAAGAAATTCATAATATTGACCTTAGTGATTGTTTTGATCTCAGTGTGGTTGAAAATAAAATTGGTTCAGATATTGCAAAGCAAAGAGAATTTATTGCTGCTATGTTAGCTCGATTATCTTTTTCCGCAATGAATATATCATGGCGTACTTCACAAGGAGTGAAGTTACCAAAATTTATTGAGGTGCAAATTAAAAAAATAACACCTATAAAAAACATATTTGATTTGCAAGAAGCATTAAAAGAAGCCGATAAACATTTAGAAAAATTAAGCAAGCAATCGCCGTTTATCGAAGAAACTAAGTCAATCAAGAAAAAACAAAAACAAAAACAAAAACACAAGCACGGTGAAGCATTTAAACGAGCAATTAAAGCAGCGCAAGGAGGACGTGTTATAAAAGAAATAACCCATCCTGTTGGTTTGTGCTCAACGGAATTGACGCCAACTGAGTTTGACTGTTTTGTGAAAACGCATCATTTTAAAAACTTTCATGGTTGCACGGTTTCTGGATCAATCGATTTATCAATGCAAAAAAAGGCAACAAAAAAAGCCAGAACTTTGCGAAACTTTATTTTTCCAGCAGCAGATGCTATCAATCTATGTAACACCGTACTGGTTGGCGGATTGGGGAGCAATGTACCAATTCGAGAAATTATATTTAATGCAAAAACAGATTTTCGTGATTTTAATTTTAGCCAAACTTGCTTAGAAAAAGAAACACGCATTACTTATGTTGGGCTAGATGAGACAGCAGTAACTTTAACAGTTGAGGAATTGTTAAGTAGGCTTGAAGCCACCTATTATCATCTGCGCGGAGGCAAAAAAGGAAAATTGAAAAGCGACTTTTTTTCTGAGCTTGATGGAATGAGGAGTGGCGAGAAATTGATTGCCATTTTAAAGCATGCGCAATCACAAGCCAATCGTGTCGTTCAGTTGGGGCGTAAACATAGAACCTTAGATGCTTTTCATGCTGTTTTAAACCCCATTTTAGATCAAAGCAGAGCGTCAAAAAAAGAAGTTGAAAATATAAACAAGGAAAGAAAAAAAATAATAGACAGTTTTCAATCGGTTGCACGAATCAATATCAGTGATGATGCGCAAATAGTGCGGGCTAATGTCGTATCTGAAGAAAGCAAAGCTTATGCTGATTTTCAGCGTCTGGCCGAGTTATCAAGGGAAACTGCAGCAAGAGAAACTGAAAAAAAAGAATGGGTTGCTGAACGTGAAAGGGTCGCGTTAGGCTTTTTAGATCAGGGTTCGGGCACAGCTTCGTCCCGTGAATCTTTTTTCTTTTTTAGTTTTTTAAATCCAGATGATACATTTCAACATGCAAAAATCATTCAAGATAGAACCGATTTTTATGATGCAGTTATTGCAGTTAAAAAAGCACTTGAATTTGCGCATGCTGAAACTTGGATTGCGAATGCTGAAAGCATCTTGTCTGATGCTTTGCACAAAATAGAGATCAATACTGATAATGAAAATGAAATACTGTCATCATTTATTTTTTTAGATGCATTGGGAATGAATGATTATTATGAAAAAGCAGAAATAATTTTATCTTCTGATAAAATGGATTTAAGGAAAAAGCTTCGAGCTTATCGCTTTTTAAGTTTGATAAATCCTGCGCTAGCTCAAAAATATGAAAATGATGCGCTTGAAAAAATTGAAAATTTCTTTTTAAGTTATGATGGTTCTAATACGGAAAATCGCAGAATATTAATTAATCGCGCTGCTAATGCTTATCGCTTTTTATTGCAAACAAACCCAACTTTTGCAAAGCAATGTTTGGATGTGGCAACTGAAAAAATGTTCGCTTTAGATGCAGCGAGTTATGTTTTTTTGAAAGCAGTTGACCCAATCGCAGTTGTTCGATTTTCAGATAAGCAAAAAGCAATATTAACTGCCTTTTCATCTTTTAGTGCATTTATGGGTGATGATGCAGTGAATGATGAGGTAAGTCAGTTGCGTCGGAAAAAAAATGAACGCGCCATTTTGGTTGCTTGTCGGTTTTTGAAAATGCATGGTGATTATGCGGCGGTAGAAAAATATGAGCGGGATTTGAAATGCGTGAGTTATCACTATTTTAATTATACGGTTTTAAAAAGCTGTCGAATGCGTGATGACCGCGATAAAAGTAAAAAACAAATTTGTTTTTTAGATCACAATACGTTAGAAGAATTATTTATTTATTTTGATACCGTGTCTGATGCAAAAATACTGGAAAGTAAAAGTTATCATCGAGATGATGCAGCTTCTCTGCATGCTCGGTTTTTTAAAATGCCACGGAAACACAGCACGCCAAAAGAACAATACGAAGCATTGTGCGCAAAACAGTGGTTGTTAACACCAATAGATATTTTAATTCAGGTGGGTTGTTTTGCACGCGATGAGAAGATGATCAAAGATGATTTGGTTGCACGAGCGGCCGTTGCTGCGCAGAATCAAGTCATTAAACAGGGCATTAGCAGCAGATTAATAGAAAAACAAATTTTTATTGCAGAATTAATAAAGCGCGGGAAATTACACATTGCAAATGATATTTTAATCGCTTGCGGACGTGAGTGGGCAGATATGGAGCTGGATTCTGCTGTTACACAGGCTATTTATGCTCTTAAAGAGCAAGCTTACGCAGAAGTAAGAGCTAATTTAAGTTGTGATGGCACGGCATGTAAAAAATTACATGTATTTAGCCAATCATCCTTATCTAAAAATCCAGTTTTAAGAAAAGTGATGCATGAATACAAATTGATTGAATTTGAACAAGTTGTTGTAAACAGTGTTTTTTTAACAAAAGCGATAACCAATTTGACTGAATTTTTGCTTATTTCTCCCGCCAGCGTAATTGAGATTGCGTTGTTGGATAAAATAGCGTGCATTGCTTCTTGTTCATCACTTGAGCTGTTTGTTGATGACGATACACTATCGCGCTGGATTGTCTCTTTTGAGCGATTAGTGAGCTGCCGTGTATTGGGTGATGCCAAATGTGATGTAATACGTGTAATTTTGAATACCTTAAAAGAAGCAAAAAATAAAAAAATATTAAAATCAGTTGCTGATTTAAAAAATATTATACGTGTTGCTTATCAAGCAGATGCAGCTTATCAATGGGCGCGTGATGCATTGAGTTGTATTTGGAATTATCCAAAAATACAGTGGGCGATGATGAGAGAGAATGAAACAGGACAAGGTGTTGGCATGTTAGTAAAAATTCGCAGTTTGAAAGCCATTCCTGATAAAGATAAAGCCTATACAGTAACTAAAAAAGAAAAATTAGTAGAATGGCAGGGTGTAGCAGTGAATGCGAATTACGCCAAGTATCAATGTGCCTTTGCGCTTCAAGAAAAATTGCTTTCTTTGAAGCGTGGTAATGCTCAAGAAATACCAAAATATTTTTGTGCGGTTATTGATGAGCTAAAAGAAATACAAGGGTTGCTTAAAGCAATTAAAGAAGGGGGTGGCGAATTTGCAAAATGTATTTCCACTGCATTAGATAAAATGATTGCTGCTGAAAAAAAATGGCGAAGCGAAGTGTCGAAAACCATCGCATTATCATCGGAAGTCAGCATGGTTTCATCTGCGCCATCTGCTTAGCTTGAAATCGTTGGTTGAGTTATGTCGTCGGTTAACTGCCAAAAAGTGAATGTAGAGGCAGGCTGTAGCGATTTAGATCAAAAATTAACCAATTTTTTATATCAAAAAGTTTTATTACATAAGAAAACCTTAATCTATGTTTGCTATGTTATGCGGGCGCAATAGACGAAAGATTTTTGCGTCACGGAAAAAGCTATGTCAGAATGACGGCCTTTTCAGTGGAGGAAACGGCGTAATTTAAAGGTACGTCGTCATTTAGACGATTTATAGGAGTAATACAATGTTAGTTTTAACACGTTCCATCGGTGAACGTTTGTTCATTCAAGATGGGCTAATCAAAATTCAAGTTTTAGAAGTAAAAGGCAACCAAGTGCGGATTGGTATTGAAGCACCCAAAGATATCACGATTCATCGCGAAGAAGTATTTGACCGAATCAATAAGTCAGAAAATAGTTCGCAAGAAGAAGCGGCTTAGAAAAAACTAGCACTCCACTATTTCTTTTGTTGTAGCAATGATAATTTTGTCAGCAGTACGTCTGGCAAAAATACCATTGCATACGACGCCAGTAATGTTGTTAAGTGTTTCTTCCATTTGAGTTGGGTGTGTTAGTTCCAGATTAAAAATATCTAGGATAATGTTGCCATTGTCTGTTTTAAATCCTGCGCGGTATTCTGGTGATCCGCCTAGTTTGATAATAGCTCTAGCAACCAATCCGCGCGCCATAGGAATGACTTCTACAGCAATGGGAAATTTTCCTAGCACAGATACTTTTTTTGATTGGTCTACAATACAAATAAATTCTTTGGTGGATGCGGCTAGAATTTTTTCGCGTGTGAGTGCGCCACCACCCCCTTTTACTAAGTATCTAGATTCGTTAAATTCATCTGCGCTATCAATGTAAATGGGTAGGGTTCCAACTTCATTTAAATCAAAAAGTGGGATTTTTAATTCTCTTAATTTTTTTTCAGTGGCAACTGAGCTGGCAACCGCGCCTTTGATTTTATGTTTCATTGTGCCTAATGCGTCAATAAAATAATTTACAGTTGATCCACTGCCCACACCAACAATACAATCATTGGGAATTTTTTTGAGTGCTGCAGTAGCAACTTGTTTTTTGAGTGTGTTTTGATCCATCTTAGGCTGCCTTTTTATAACTGTCTTTCATTAAGCAAGCAATGATTAGCGCCAATAAAATAAATATCGGTATGATGATTAACGCAAGACGATAATCCATCAGTGTGTAACGCATGGTAACATGCATTGTATGGTAATCTGATGCGGACAATGCATCTAACGTAAAACCATACAATGGTTGAATAATCATGCCACCCACCATTACGCAAGCGTTCATAAAACCAACTGCCGTTGCAGTGAGTTGTGTTTCAACAAAATCACGCGCGACTGCAAAACAATTAATTTGCGCACTGGAAAAAAAGCCAAATAAAAATAGTAACGTCCCAAGTAGCAAATGCGATAATGCGGTTGGCCATAAAATAAGAGGTAAAAAAGCCAAAAGAGAAGAAACAGAACCATAAATTAAAATGCGTTTTCGTGATGCGAATTTTTCAGATAAATAGCCGTGCAGTGGCGACCCGATAAACCAGCCAAAAAAAATCATGTCGACATAAATGCTCGCACTTTCTGCATTACCATGAATGATTTTTTGAATATAAGTATTTCCCCATTGTTCTGCAAGTAATGACAGTGACAAATACAATGCGCATCCAATAAAGCCAGCTTGCCAAATCATTCTAGATGAAATTATTTTTAATAATGCATTTTTGAGTGCGTGAAAGTTAATAATTTTTACGTCATGTTTCTTATCATTCAATTCATGTTTTTCGTATACAAACATAAAAAAAATGCCTAGTAAAATAACCCCCAACCAAACACTATCGATAATGACAGGGTGCCAGCTTAAATGATCGACAATCCAGCTCATCGCTGTTTCACCAAACATGGCGCCAAGCATACCGAGAGAGGTGCATAATCCAACAAAAATAGAAAAATATTTCTTGGGGAGCCAATCTGCTGCTAATTTTAATGCACCGACAAAGGCAAAAGCACTGCCAAAACCAGTTAAAAATCGTGCAGCCGCTGCTACAATATAATTATTAGTTAGTCCGAAAATCCATGTGCCAATAATACAGAAAAGAATCGCTGAAATTAATACACGTCGCGCGCCAAAACGGTCTGTGATTAATCCCACGACCAATTGTAATGGTGTATATGCCCAATAATACATCGATGCCAGCAAACCCAAACCACCTGCACTTAATGCGAAATAAGTTTGTAAGTCTTGAACCATGATGCCAGGTTCAATGCGTAGTAAATATTCGTAGGTATAAAATAGTGCCGCCAGTGAGCAAATAAACCAAGAAAAAAATAAAGACGATTGTACTTTAGCAGAAAGATACTTTTTCATATAATTCCTGATTGTTCTAGCAATGAATTAACTTGTGGTTTTCTGCCGCGAAAAGCAACGAACAGATCCATTGGATCTTGCGTGCCACCACTTTCTAAAAAGGTCACTTTAAATTTTTCACTGGTGGTATGATCAAAAATACCTTTTTCTTTAAATAAAGAAAATGCATCACAGGCCATTACTTCAGCCCATTTGTAACTATAATATCCTGCAGCATAGCTTCCACCAAAAACATGTGTGAAGCTGTGCTGGAAACGGTTGAAATCAGGTGCTTTGAAAACAGCTGTTTTTTCTCGAATTGAATTTAAAGTTGATTGAATGGCATTTTGATTGGTGTAGTCATAATGCATGTGTAAGTGAAAATCAAATAAAGAAAGTTCTAGTTGCCGCATCATTTGCATTGCAGATTGAAAGTGCTTAGCGCGTTGCATACGTTCAAATAAAAAAGAAGGTAATTCAGCTTGTGTTTGATAATGCTTTGCAATGTAGGGAATTGAATCTTTTTCCCATGCCCAGTTTTCGTAGAATTGACTGGCAATTTCAACAGCATCCCAAGGAATGCCATGTATGCCCGATACATTGGCTATATCAACTGTTGTGAGTACATGTTGTAAGGCGTGCCCGCATTCATGAAATAAAGTTTCAACATCAGCATGTGTAAAAAAAGCAGGATTATTTCCTATGGGCGCATTAAAGTTGCATGTGACATAAGCCGCGGGCAGTTGAATGCGTCCATCATCTAAGCGACGACGCATAGTGCAGTCATCCATCCACGCACCACCCCGTTTGTTGGGTCTGGCGTATAAGTCAAAATATAAGTGCGCTAGACTATTTTTTTGTGCATCTAACATGCGATAACAAGTGACATTGTCGTGCCAGATATCGGCATCAATTACTTTTTCAAATGTCACATCATACAGTCGATGTGTAATTTCAAACAAACCTTGCATTACTTGATATTCTGGAAAGTAAGGACGTAAATCTTCTTCTGAAATGGCGTATGCTTCAAGACGTAATTTTTCAGAAACGTAGGCGATATCCCAAGCATTCAAGAAAGACAGATTTAATTTTTCTTTTGCGAATTCAGATAGCGTTTTAAATTCTGTTTTTGCATTAGATAAAGATTTTTCGGCTAATTCATTTAAAAAAGATAAGACTTCGTCTGGCTTTTTTGCCATTTTGGTTGCTAATGAATATTCCGCATAATTATTAAAACCCAGCAAACGTGATAATGCAAAACGTGTTTTCATAATGTCACGCATGACGTCGCTGTTATCAAATTTGTTTGCATCAGGCCCACAATCAGATGCGCGTGTACTATAAGCTTGATACATCTCAAAACGCAAATCTACAGAATCAGCATAGGTCATGACAGCCAAATAATCGGGTGCTTCAAGCGTAAAAATCCATCCGGGTAACTTTTCTTTTTCCGCATTTTCTTTTGCCGCATTTTTGGCATGAGCAGGTATGCCCGATAATAATTTTTCATCAGTAATGTGTTTTTTCCAGCTCATGGTTGCATCTAACACATTTTCTTCAAATTGATGTGTGAGTTGTGATAATTTTTTTGATAAAGTCGCGAATGCTTTTTTTTCATCAGGCGCCAAATGGACGCCGCTTAGTTTGAAATCACGTAAATCATTATGAATTGATTGCTGTGCTGCTGTTGATAGTGTTTTAAAGGCAGAGCTATCATGAATGGATTGCATGGCTAAAAATAATTTTTCATTTTGTGAAATGTGCGTGTGATAATCTGACAGTAATGGCAAACAAGCTCGAATAGTGTCACGTAACAGGGGTGAATCCATTACATTGCCGAGATGTTGTATCGGCGACCAAAACTGATGCAGTGCATCGTTTAAGTTTTCGAGTGGTTGCAGTAAGTTTTCCCAGGTGAATGGATCGGGTTGATTAAGTAATGCATCGATTGTTTGTAGGTTTTTTTTTAGCAACGTGTTGAGGTCATCAACAGCATGAGAAATTTGAATAGAGCGAAAAGCAGGTAATTGAATAACAGTATTCATGTAGACTCCAAAATACGACACAATCTGCATTGTGCCGTTTGAAGCCTATCAAATCAATAACATGATCCTGTTTGCATTAAAAACTCACAAATATGATTTTCAAGCAGGATGTACGGAAAACGATTTTTGGGGACATTATTAATCATGATGACAAATGATAATAAGCCATGATGCTTGGTATTGATAAAGCCAGCTAATGTTGACACGCCGGTCATTGATCCTGTTTTTGCATGTAGTCGCTTGTGTCTTGCCATGTCTGGCATGCGATCAGCGAGTGTGCCGTCAACGCCAGCAATAGGCAGTGCGGGGATTAGGGTTTTTCTCAGCATGGGGCTATGCGCAATATAGTTTAAAAGTTGTGCGATGCTATAAGGTGTCACCATGTTATATCGTGATAAGCCAGAGCCATCATTTAATTGTATCTGATTTAGATTGATACCAATATCTTTTGCGAGCACAGGACGAACTGCTGCTAAGCCATTTTGCCAAGAACCTTGTGCGTGAGAATAGTGTTCCCCCATTTTTTTTAGTAAAGCATCTGCGTACAAATTGTCAGACACTTTGAGTAAATGCACAATCAATTGACTTAATGGAGCAGAAAAATGCTCTGCCAAAATAGATGAGTTGGGTGGTGTTTTTGCATAATACACATGCGGCATAAAACGGATATCATTTTGACGTAATAACTCGAAAATTAATCCGCGTGTAAACATCTGTAAATTGCGTATTGCCAGTGAGCGATTTTGTGTTCCTTGGTTGCGTGCCAAGCAACCACGAATCAAATACTGATTATTTTCATTGCTATAAATTGTCGTTGGGCAGTTTCGTTTGGGATAATTTGTTGTAATGGCTTGATTGATGAATGTAGCTGAGTCGTTAGGTAAATGTGGCACAAGGATGGGTTTTTCGCCGGCGCGTGGTGCTGGAACAAAACTCAAGCCAAATTGGTTTCGATCGATAATGACGGTGTTAAGTGGTGCTGCAAAATCAAAACTCAAATCATCCCAAATCCAACCTGGAGGATAAGGGATATGGTTAAAAGCGGTATCATCAATAATGATGTTTCCATTGATGCGATGAATACCCAGCGCGCGTAATTTTTTTACAAATTGCGTTAGTGTGTCCTCAGTTAAAGAAGGGTCGCCATTGAATTGAAAAATTAAATCACCATGTAATATGCCCTGTGATATTTTTCCATCAGTTAGTAAGCGGGTTGGAAAGCGATAGCTTGGTTTTAAGTTAATTAACGCAGCGCTAACTGTAAACAGTTTTTGGACGCTGGCCGGGGCAAAGAAACGGTAGGCGTTTTTTGAAAAATAAACATGCCCTGTTCGCATTGATTGCACAAAAACCCCAATATGCACATTGGGATTTTTGTGTGCCAAGAGTTTGTGTAGTCCTAATGAAAGAGAGTTGCAGCGCATGGGTTGTGCGTAACCGGAAGTAGTTATGATAAAAATAAAAACAGCTACAAGATATTTTTTGACGCGGAGGGAAAAGAGTTGGCGCCAGTTTGGCATTTATGTTCTCCTGATATGCGGTGTTGTGGGTAATGTTGCTTCTCATAAACTCAGGAAACCCCCATTTGATAAACCACACAAACTGGTTTAAGCGAAATGGTCAATGTTTAAATTTTGCCGCAGGTTTTTGAGAAGACATTGGATAATACTATACTTCTTTGAGTTTGAAAATTTCTTGATAAGTTATTTTTGAAATAAAGTTTCGAAGATATGGTCGGCAATTGTCTTGGGCGAATGAATGTCCGTATCATATGTATAATGCGCAATGTTTTCATACAAAGGTGCGCGTATTTTGTGGAGCTCGACGATTTTTTGAAAAGGATCGGGCACATTTAATAAGGGTCGAACTCCTTTTCGTTGATTGGTTCGTGCGAGTTGCGTTTCTAGTGAGGCTCGTAAATAAATAACCGAGCCATGATTTGCCAAAGCAATACAGTTTTCAGGAGTTAAGACTGTGCCACCGCCCGTTGACAAAACAATGTTATCCATCTGAGTGAGTTTATTGATTATGTCGCTTTCGCGTTTGCGAAAGCCTTCTTCCGTTTCAATTTCAAAAATAGTGGTAATAGAAACCCCTGTTTTTTTTTCAATTTCATGATCTGAGTCATAAAAAACGAGATGAGCAATTTTTGCCAGTTGTCGGCCAATGGTTGTTTTTCCGGCACCTTGAGGCCCAATTAAAAAAATATTTTTGTTGTTTTTCATGTCGGGAATCATAGCATCCAAGAAATGCTCGCGCCAGGCTAGAATATGATTCATGTGGATGTGTTTGAGTGTATTTTTTTAGGTTGTATTCTGCCCATGTTAATCAGTTGGATTTTGTTTTGCTAAATTTTAATTGTTGATGGTGTGATAAAAATGAGCAATTTCTCTTTTTTTATTTGATTCATACGATGACGAAATAATTCGCCAATTAATGGCAGTTGATCGACAATAGGAATACCTGAAATTTGATGTGATCGTGATGTTTCTAAAACACCACCAAGCACAATCGTTTGATTATTATTTACAATAACTTGTGTTGTGATTTTTTGTGTTTCAATTGCAGGAACGCCATTAACTGTGAGGGTGCTTACTTTATCTTGATTTAATGTGATGTGTAGCAAAATATGATGATGGGGCATACGAAGCGGCGTTACTTTTAAACGAAGCACTGCTTTTTTAAAGCTCACGCTGGTTGCGCCGCTCGATGTGGCTTCTTGATAAGGTACCTCTGCGCCTGATTGAATGACCGCAGGTTGATTGTTCAGTGTCATGAGTGATGGACTTGAAATTAAAATGGCGTGGCCTTCTTGTTCCAAAGCCGAAATTTGCATATCGAGCAAATGGTTCCCTGTGAATTTAGCAATAGAAATAGTGAATTGACCTGTTTGGCTGGCAATTACTGGCTCATTGAGTTTCAGTGGCGTAGTTGAATTTAATTCCGTGTTTTGTGTTTGAAATAAAATCCCCAGTGCTTTTTGGTATTGTCGATCTACATTGATAATTTTGGCTTGAATCAAAAATTGCGTTTCGGGTTTATCAAGATGTGAAACGATATTCTGTATTTGTGTTATATGATTGGGTGTGTCTTTTATCCAAAGTTGATTGCTACGTTTGTCATAACGCACTTTTCCTTGCGGTGATAAAATAGCCGATTTTTTGGATGATATAAAATCAGCCACACTTTTTGCTCGTGCAAAATATAAAGCAATCCAATGAGATTGAAGAGAACCTATTTTTTTTTGAGGCAATGTTACAAGAGATAAAAATGGATCGCGAGATGGCGTTGCAGTATGAGCATAAGTTGAAATAACAATACCTATAAATAGTGGTAAAAATCTTAATTTATTTTTTTGCATGCCATCCTTCTAAAGTAAACTGCATAGTATATTGATTTGGATGATGAATGTTTAATTGTGTTAACAGCAAAGGTAGGGGGTTATGATTGAGCTGTGTAATGAGCGTGAACAGGCTAGCAAAGCCACCTGTTGCTTTTATGTTGATATAATTGGTTTTCAGATTGTAATGAATATGGGTAACTAAAAATTGTGATTGTTGAGCTAAAGTTGTTAATTGTTCTGTTAAATCAGGGTGCGTATAAAAAAAATGAACAGACTGATAAAAGCGCGGATGCTTTTTTTTCCATAAGGTCAATTGATTGAGTAAAGCAGATTCAGCTGTTTTCTCGGTTGTTTTTTTTTCAAATTGAACATGGATTAGTTGAAATCTTTTTTTGTTAATATGGTATTTATAAATTTCAGGTCGCAGCAATAAAAAATAACTGAACAAAAAAATAATCAAAAAAATTAATATTGAAACCATGCATTCAAACAAAGCAATATTTTCTTTGTATTGGTTGATTATTGCTTTCATAACACAACCTCTAGCGTGAAAAATAAATCAGATGGGTGTTGAGGATCGTTATGAATATTAGGTGTCGTTGCGCTTTTACCCACTTTATTCAATAAAAGCGCATTACTGTAATGAGTAATGTCAGCTAGATTGCTGCTAACCCCTTTTATTTTAAGCTGATGTTGTGTCAGTGCGAGCGACTCAAGTGTGACAGAAGGGGGCAAATCATTAGCAATAGATTGTAATAACGTTTCAATGTGTTTATTTTTGTAAATGGCTTTCTTTTTTTTGGAATAGAGTAGTTTTATCTTATTTAATAGCAGGGTGTTATTTTGGTTGTCAGCAGATAATACGATCTGATCAGTTTTTTTTTGCAGCGCGATATTTTTTAACCCCATTATTTTTTCATCGCGCAATAAATATATTTTTAATAGTATTATAAAAATAAAACACAGAGCAATATAAAAAAGTATGCGTAATTGGCTCTTTTGAAAAGCACAGATTGATTTTTCGTGTCGCCACGGCAATAGATTAATGCTCATGTTTTTCCCACAGACAAAGACCAATTGGAATGGCGAAACACGATAATTGATTGGAAGATATAGCGCATTTATTGATAAACCAAGGATACAATAGTGACCTTATTGATAAGAGTTTATGTGAAAAATCACCGTAATTGCTTTTGTTTTGTGCTTCTGGAAGTGGAGTAATATAATCATATTTTTCCTTTGAGTTTTCTAAAAAATGGTTTATTGATGCTGGTTTAATATATTCACAATGCATTAACTTTCCAGCGGTTGCGATCACAATTAAACAATTTTCATCGTAATCAGAGTAAATAAATATATGTTTATTTAATGAATAATGCGTTAATCGCGCTAATGCAAAGGCATCAATATCAATGACAGTTAATTTTAATTTTGACTGTGAAAATAATTTTTTAGTACATTGAATTTCTTTTTGATGTGCGAATACAGCGCTGATTGTTTGATGTGTTTGATCTCGTGATTTGACTTCATAATCAAAGCACAGTTCATTTTCAGTTTTTTCAAATAAAAGACGTGATTGAGATTGTAAAAAGGTAATGATTTCTTTGTTGGATAAAGTCAGTTCTAGCGTAAAGTTATGCAAAATGACTTGATGCAATGGCATGCTAACGATTAAACGTGTTTTTTTTGAAGCAAGCTGTTTTAATGCTTCTATTGTTGCCGCTGTTTTCTGTGGATCGAAGGCTATTTTTTTCATCTCAATACAAAGAGTGCTTTTTTCGTTGCTTGTTTTGACTGCAAGACAGTGATTTTTTAAAAAAATAATCCCCAGTGTCGTCACTTTTTTCTCTTTTTTATTTCCAGAGAAATAGTGTATCTCCATTGTAACGATCGGCAATACCGTGTTTTAAGAAATATGATAAGATTGCAACAGGTTCTTTTTTAGGAAGAAAAAACTTGCTACGACTATTTCGACGCTTTATTGGACAGTTTTTTTGGGCATTGTTGAGTTTGATGATCACAATGTCGATTGTGTTCGGCGCTATTTTTGCTTACATGGAATTTAAGCTGCCGGATGTATCTGTTTTAAATGATGTGCATATGCAAGTGCCATTACGTATTTATAGTAGCGATCATAAATTGATTGCTAAATATGGTGCAAAGCGTCGAGCACCAGTGCGCTTTGATCAGGTGCCAAAGCAATTGGTTGAGGCTATTTTAGCAACAGAAGATGCCCGTTTTTATTCACATCCAGGTGTTGACTTTATTGGGTTGGTGCGTGCTGCGATTGCGGTCATTTCAACTGGCCGTAAAGTAGAAGGTGCTAGCACCATTACTATGCAAGTTGCGCGTAATTTCTTTTTGTCACCCAAGAAAACGTACTCACGAAAAATAAAAGAAATTTTATTAGCGATTAAAATTGATAAAACGTTGAGTAAACAAAAAATTTTAGAGTTATATTTAAATAAAGTTTATTTTGGAAATCGTGCATATGGTGTTGCAGCAGCAGCAGCAGTGTACTATGGAAAACCATTAAATCAATTAACGTTGCCACAAATGGCAATGATTGCCGGTTTACCGCAGGCGCCATCACGTAATAATCCATTGAGCAATCCAAAAAATGCATTGGCTCGCAGGAATCATGTATTAAAACGCATGTTTGATGTGGGATATATTAATAAATCAACTTATGAAAACGCGATTGTAACGCCTGTCACTGCACGTTTTCATGAAGAACGTGTTCATTTAAAAGCAGCCTATGTTGGAGAAATGGTGCGGCAAGCAGTGTTTGCGATGTATGGTGAGCGTGCTTATGATTCAGGTTTAAAAGTTTACACAACTATTTCATCACAACTACAAAATGATGCGCGTCATGCATTACAGCAAGGCTTGGTTGCTTATAGCAATCGTCATGGCTACCATCGCGCAACTGAAAATTTGGGTTTGCCTAGCGATCAAAATCGTGTGTTGTGGGAAAAATGGTTGCAAAATCGACCAACGATGGTGGGTTTGCATCCTGCGATTGTGTTATCCGCGCAAGGACAGCAAGTCACGGCATTGATGCGTGATGGAGACACGGTGACTATTCCATGGGCAGGATTATCATGGGCAAGACCCGCTTTGTCTGGTGGTTATGTTGGTGCAGCACCAACGCAGGCAAATCAAATTGTGATGCCGGGTGATCCTATTTATATTACTTACTTGGAAAATCAAAAGCGCTGGCAGTTAACGCAAATACCAAAAGCACAAGGCGCTATTGTGGTATTGAATCCAAAAAATGGTGCGATTTTAGCATTGCAAGGTGGGTTTAATTTTCAGCTCACTGCATTTAATCGTGTTTTGCAAGCAGAGCGTCAACCTGGCTCGAGCTTTAAGCCTTTTTTATATTCTGCTGCTTTTGCAAAAGGTTTTACATTAGCAACAACAGTGAATGACGCGCCTATTATGATGCGTGATTCAGGTGAAAATGCATGGTGGCGTCCTGAAAATGATACGCAACGATTTTATGGCCCAACACGTTTGCGTGTAGGGCTGGCAAAATCACGTAATTTGGTGTCAATTCGTTTATTGCGTGATATTGGGATTGCTTATGCGCTGGACTATATTGAGCGTTTCGGGTTTGACTCTCAAGAGTTGCCGCATACGTTATCGCTTGCGTTAGGCAGTGGTGTATTAACACCCATGCAACTCACATCAGGTTATGCTGTATTTGCTAACGGTGGTAAACATGTGGCTCCTTTTTTTATTGAGAAAATCGAGACGCAAAATAATAAAGTGTTGTATGAAGCAACGCCACAAGCAACAACACAAGTGATTACACCACAAAATGCTTATTTAATTACACAAGGATTGCGTGCGGTGATGCAAACGGGTACAGCACATGCAGCAACAAAATTAAATCGTTCAGATTTGGCTGGAAAAACAGGTACCACAAACAATCAAGTTGATGCTTGGTTTGCAGGATTTAATAGTAATTTATTGGCTACTGTATGGGTTGGTTTTGATAGCAGCACACAATCATTGCATGAGTATGGTTCGCAAATAGCCTTGCCAATTTGGATGCAGTTTATGCAAGCAGCATTGGTTAATCAACCTGAAGCAACAATGCCGCAACCTGCTGACATCGTGACTGCGCGTATTGATCCTGTAACAGGTTTGCTGGCATCGCCTGGTGAAAAGGGTGCCATTTTTGAAGTATTTCAAAAAGAATTTATGCCAACACATTATGCTCAAAATAAAGCAATGCATTTAAACTCAGTTGCTGCTTCTGAAAACGATGCTGATGGATCAACAGGGGATAGTATTTTTTAGCATTATTTTAAGCATAGGCCCAAAAAAACAACCAACCCAACCCAATGATTATTTAAAAACGCACGAAAATAATGTTTGGGATTGCGTGATTTCATTAAAAGATGTTGATAAAAAAATAATAAAAAAGCGATGAAAATAGATATAAAATAATTGTGTGATAAGTTGTTGTGATAGCCTACGAATAACAGAAGAATCACAACGAACAATTGGAGTAATCCAATAATCCATTGGGTGTATTGCCTAAAAAAAACAGCCGTTGATTTAATGCCAATTTTAATATCATCCTCACGATCAACGATGGCATATTGTGTGTCATACGCAATTGTCCACAAAATAGTAGCCAGCATCAGTACCCAGGTCATTAAATTTAACTGATTGATTTGGGCGGCGAACGCCATTGGAACAGAAAATGAAAATGCGATTCCTAAAACTACTTGTGGAAAATGGGTGTAACGTTTCATAAAAGGATAAATCGTTGTGACAATCACAGCAGCAATGGCTAAAAAAATTGTTAATGGGTTTGTGAGCAGCACTAAGCCAAAAGCCAGTAAACATAAAATCAAAAATAAAATGAGGGCGCTGTGTATGCTGATGTCACCTGTTGTGATGGGTCGATGTTGTGTGCGTTTTACATGTGAATCAAAATGACGATCAGCAAAATCATTGATGACGCAACCTGCAGCACGCATAAAAATAACGCCCAACACAAAAATAATTAAATTTTTCATACTAGGAAACCCATGAGCAGCAACCCATAGTGCCCATAATGTGGGCCATAAGAGTAAAAAAATACCGATAGGTTTATGAAAACGCATCAGCTCACAATATTTTTTGATGCGCATCCTATGGCCCTAAAAAAATCAGTAGAAAATGTTTCAATGAGATAAATGGGTTTTTGTTTGTAATAAAACAATGATTCACGAGACCATGTTTTATTTTCATGTTGTGTAAAAACAAAATGACTACGTGTGAGTGTTTTATCTTGAAATAAAATATCGCCGATTGAGTTTTTTCCAATGGATAATAATTCTAGGTTGTTGTCATAAATAGATGTTTCAGGAATCACAACGGTACAAGTAACCCACGTTTCTTTTTCGTATCGCCATTCCATGCGACGTAGCCATGTTTTTGTGTCGGCATGGATATTTAATGCAGCAATAGCAGCGGCATTAGCATACCCCCATTCATTTAAAAATAAATGATGCGTGATTTCGTTGTTTGTAAACTCACGCAAACGACGCGTGAGTGATTCTGTATTGGTTAACCAGTCGCGATCGGTTTGTGTGAGCAAAGCATCAGGAATGTGTGGCTGTAAAATAAATGGTTTCATATTTGTATGGTCAGTGTCATTTTGCAGCCACAGTAAGTGATCAGATAGAATGCGTCAAGTGATCAATTTACTGTGATTTTATTGGAGGTTCATTTTTTATTCAGAATGAGAGCGTGCTGTAAAACACAGACGCTCTCTTGTTATTTTTACTATTGCGGTTATTTTAGCGTACTACCGTAACAGGTGTTCCAATCGATATGAATTTTTGATTCAACCATTTTGCATCATCAAAAAAGAGTCGAACACAACCATGGCTATCGTTGTAACCAGGCAAAGTCGAACCGTGTAATGCAAACCCACCTTTAAAATGCATGCAATAAGGCATGGGTGCACCACCATTAGTTTCGATGGGAAATTTTGATGAGACGCATCCAGGACCTTGTTTGCGATATACTTTGAACTTACCGGTGACAGTTGAGCAGCCACGACCGATATCAGGGCAATATCCTTTACCGCCAGAAATCGGACCCCAATAAACCAACTGGCCTTCTGTATTGTATGCACCAAATGCCTGTTGACTTAAGCTCACTAGCAATAATTTGTGACCATTTGTATCGCGATGCAATGGGAATGGTGATAAGTCGGTTATATTTACGTGATTTAAATTGGTGGGCACCACGATCCATGATCGATACTTTAGTGGCATATTGGTGCGATTCAGGCGTTTGACCATTTCGCGATCTCGTTGATCTGGAAAGAGTTTTTTCCATGTTTGACCGCGACTGATTTTGATGCATTTGAACCCTGGATAGCTACATAAGTGTGCACCGTAGTATCGCTGTGCAAAAGCGGGTGAACTTAATCCTGCAATCAGGATGGCTGTGGCGCATATTGAAGTAATAATCACTTTTTTCATAATCAACCCCTTTAGTCTGGTGACTAAAAAATCCTCTAGCTTTGAGTATAGTTAACATTTTCAATATTGCTGCTAATCTATTGATTGTAACTAAAAATAGGTCGTAATTTTCGCATTTTCACCTAAATAAGATTGATTATATTTTGTACAGATCATAATGTTTTAATATTACGTTAAGCTTCGTTTCTTATAATGAATTTAAGTTTTTTTACATTGTAGTTTTGACGGCATTATTGGATGAGGAGTTTTTTGAATGTCATTATTTTCGGAAACCATGGCAAAAGCGATTAGCGAGTACCGTTTATTGTTGCGTCGTTACTTGAATCAAGTCGAGCGTATGACAAAATTACAAAAATTGAGATTGCGTGATTCTGATATCTTCAAAAATGACTTGGCTTTGTATCAAGTTGGAAACGCCATCATCGCTGATATTGAAGCGCATATGATGATTCCAGACAAAGGCTATTATTCTTATTCTGGTATTAAACAGTTTTGTGAATTTTTAAAAGATTACTTATCTCATTATCGCGTTGAAGGTGATCAAGTTGTGCATCGTGCGCAAAAGGCATCGCGTGCTTTGCTTGACGCAATTCAGCTTGCCGGTCTGCCACGTGAAAAATTGAGTGAAACAATCACAACACAATTGTTTGAATGCAATAAAACCATTGTAGATAATGGATCTGAAGAGCAGTGTGAGTTGCAAATGCAATTGTTAGCGCGTCAGCAAGCACAAAATCCAGGGTTTTATACTCGTATTATTGCGCATCTTGAGTCGTTGCTACATTCTCGCGAGACACAGCAAGCCCAAGCCGCTTAGTAGCGCCTATTAAAACAGGAACGGTATTTCTTTCTGTGTAAATTGAGTACAATATAAAAAAAATATTTTAATTACTTGGGGAAAAATCATGGATGATTTCGACCAGCACTGCCCTTTTATCCCCTTTGCGCGGGCTATTTTAGCGGAGCCTGAGTTACATCCATCAGTACATCATCTTCAACATCAAAGTGGATTCAATACGAATATTATTTTATATTTGCTGTGGCTTGCTAAAGCGCGTTATGGTCGTTTAACTAAAAAACAAATCCAATTAGCACAATCGCAAATTTTATTATGGCATCAACGGGTGATTGCTGAGTTAAAGTATACGCATGCATTGGTTGCTGAGATTTCAGATCCCGTGGCGATTAATATTAAGCGTGCGTTACAAAATGAAATTATGAAAGCGCATGTGATTGAACAAAAAATGTTGTTTGAAACAAAGTTAAAAGTACAAGTTTTGCGTAGATCGTTTCGACAACAGCTGGTAGATGCGGCAATCAGTATTATGCATTACTGCGAATTAAAAAATGACCCGTTGTTTGAGGAAGATCAATTTGCTTTCTTACAGTTATTTTGTTTTGTTTTTAATGAAAGCGATCGATTGGATATTGAAAAACAAATTAAAAAGTGTTTTTCACAAATCGGCACAATTCTGTCTCAGCCCGCTCAAATGATGTGGGAAGAATTTTAATATGATATTATGATTTCGATCATTTTCGACAGGAAGATCGCAATGAAAATGCAACGCATTATGTTTTTGAGTATGTTGTTGAGCTTGGTTGTTTGTTTGACGGCCTGCCATCATAAACTTCATTATTCAAGTTATATTGAAAATCCAACCGTATCAAACTTAACTGGTGATCAGCAAAAGCTGTTATTGGGTATTGAGCGTTCTGGAATTCAAGTTATTAAACAAGGCGTGATATTTACATTTGTAATTTCGACTGATTGTTTCTTTTCAAAAGACACGCGTGCCTTAAAGTCAAATCGTGAGCAAACCCTGGATCGTCTGGCGCAGTTTTTGAATAGTTATGTGCAATATTTTGCTCGACCAAGAATTACAGTGGCTGGATATACCGATACAACCTGGTTGTATCCCGCGCGCGACTTATTATCATTGCATTATGCAGAAACCATAGCGACTTTTTTGCGTGAAGATGGTTTGAGCTCAGATGCTATTGTTGTGTTAGGTCAAGGTGATGCTAACCCTATTGCTAGCAATCATTATCCAATGGGAAGAACATTTAACCGTAGAGTCGTCATTACGGTTCATTAGCAGATTTAAACACGTCGATGAGTTGTTGCATCACTTGTCCGCGATGACTAATGCGGTTTTTTTCTGCGGTAGATAATTCTGCTGCAGAGCATTGATGTGTTGGTACATAAAAAATGGGATCATAACCAAAACCATTTTCTCCAGCGGGTTCAAATAAAATGGATCCTTCCCATACACCGTGACAAATAAGCGGAACAGGATCATTTTCTGTTTCAACTAAAGCTAAGACACAATGATAAGCTGCAGTACGATCAGCTTCTTCAATATCTTTTAACTCAGTTAATAATTTTTGATTACGTTCTTCGGTGGTCGCTGTTTTGCCTGCATAGCGCGCGGAAAAAATACCAGGTGCACCATCGAGCGCGTCAACCACTAAACCAGAATCATCTGCTAGCGCAGGCATTCCAGATATTTTTGCGGCATGGCGTGCTTTTAAGATGGCATTTTCAATAAATGATTTGCCTGTTTCTTCTGTATCTTCAATGTTAAATTCAGACTGCGGAATCCACTCAATGGGTAATTTTTTAGAAAGGGCGATAATTTCCTGAATTTTTCCAGGATTAGACGAAGCAAGTAAGATTTTCAATTTTTCTGAATTTTTCATTGGATGGTATCCCGGACATTAAAAAAAGAACGCCATTATATACTGGTTTAACTTTAGGATGCGAACGGATTATGTAAAATGCCAGACCCTCGCCAGCTAGTGTCATTTGTAGTTTGTTGATACTTTAGAGACAGGACTCAGGCAAAGATAGGCTAAAATTCGTGCCCTAAAGTTAAACCAGTATATAATGCGACAGTCATTTTTAGGTGGTTAGGTCTTTTTTTATACAGGGTGTTTGATGTTGGTAAGATTTTTCTCAATATTACAGCGACGTAGTGAATGGCTCGCATTATTTTTTTTGACCACTTCCTTTTTTGTGTCGCAGATTTCAGTGTCATTAACTTCTGTTGCGTACACAGGGGCGTTTCTTTTTGCGATGTTGGCTGGGCAGTGGCAAGACCGCTGGGATCGCATTAAGCAAAACCCAGGTATTTTAAGTTTTTGGTTGTTATTTTCGCTTTTTATTTTGGGTATATTTTATTCTACTTCATCAGGACATCAAATTTTTCATGATTTGCAAAAACGCCATTGGATGTTAATGACGCCTATATTGATGAGCGTCATCAGAGATGAGCGCTGGCGTCAAAGAATGGTTAATGTATTTTTAGGTGTGATGCTGATCACATTAATATTGGGATTTGCAAAGTGGGTTTTTAATTTTGATTTACTGGCTCAATTTACCTCTCATGGAACGGGTGATAGAGCCAATCCATTTATGGATCATATTGTGCAAAGTGTTGCGATGAGTATTGCTGCATTTATATGTCTCTATCGCTTTTTATTTTTGAAAAAAAATCGCGTTTTTTATATCATTATTTTTTTATTAATGGCTTTCAATATCATGTGTTTGAGCACAGGAAGAACAGGGTATGCTGTGTTTTGTTTGATGTTATTTTATATTGGCATTATTCGATTCGGCTGGAAAGGCGTTATTGTTGCAGCATTACTGGGTACGATGATGCTCACTTCTTCTTATCTTGTTTCAACTAATTTTCGTACGCGCATACAAGCAATGGTTCAGCATTATGAACACTATGATCAGCTGAAGGTGATCACTTCGATTGGTCAGCGTGTTGAGATGATGTCTATTGCTAAAAAAATGATTGTGCGTCGTCCTTGGTTTGGTTATGGCACGGGCGGTATTCGTGCGCAGTTGCCCATCGTTGTTCCAGCAAATGAGCGTATATTTAATCCCTCAATCAATTATGTGGAATCCATTTATCTCAATTTTATGTTGGAATTTGGGGTGTTTGGTTTGATCGTGTTTTTTATTGCGATGGGCATGCAAATTAAAATGACTTTTGCGTTACCACATGAGTATCGTTGTTTGATGCAAGTAGTGCTCGCTTCGATTTTATTTGGCGGATTATTTAATATGTTTTTCGCATCATTTCCAATTATGCATTTGTATTCGCTATTTGCTGCACTGTGTTTCAGTGCAAAATTATCGTTGCCTCAACCAGTGCGCCAATGAATCAACCCATATTGCATTTGCATTTAAGCAAGGAATGAGATGAAACTTCTCACCCCCTAGTTTTATCCATTGCGCGCGTAATCGGATATTGATTTCTTCGAGTGTTTCGATGCAATCTGCAACAAATGAAGGACAGGCAACAGATAAGTTCTTAATATTTTTTTTACGTAATTCCACTAATACTTGATCTGTGTAAGGCCCGATCCATTTCGCTAGCCCAAGCCGCGATTGAAAGCTTACTTGATATTGCTCAGGTGATAATTTTAGTGTCTGCGCAATTTTTTTTGCAGTTTCATAACACTGTGCTTGATAATTATTATTTGGATCAATTTGGCGTTTTGGCAAACCATGGTAGCTTAGTAATAAAAAATCAGTTGGATTTTTTGCTAATGATTCCTGAATCAGAGATGAAATAGCATGAATGTAAAAATCATCTTGGTGAAAATTATTAATAATATAGGATCTGGATTCAAGATTTTTTTCTCGAAGCGTAGATAAAGCACAGTCAATAGCTGATTGAGATGTTGCTTTTGCAAACTGTGGAAATAAGGGTAACACAATTATTTTTTGACATTGTTTTGATTCCAGTATTTCAATTGCGCTTTGGATACTGGGGTTTTTGTATCGCATGCCAAGTGCAACAAAAAAATCATCACCCAATTTTTTTTGTAATGCATCACGTAACACCATGCTGTTTACCAACAAGGGTGACCCTTGCGTCGTCCAGACTTGTTGATAAGCATGAGCAGATTTTTTAGGACGTCTGGGTAAAATAATCTTTTGAACCAGTAAATTGCGCAAAAAAGTGGGCAATGTGATGACATAAGGGTCAGATAAAAACACATTTAAATAATCACGCACCGCTTCTTCTGTTGGTGCGTCGGGCGTGCCGAGGTTAATTAATAAAATACCAATCATATTACCCCCGTTACAAATCTGGGAATGTCTGATAAATCACGATGGTTTTGAATATCATGAAACCCACTGTTTCTAAAAATAGTGGCAACCGCATTTGCTTGATCAAAACCATGTTCGATCACTAATGTACCATTTTTTGCCAGGTGGTTTTTTGCTTGCGTTACAATTTTTCGAATATCGTTTAACCCGTCAGCACCAGCAGTCAGTGCGGTTTGTGGTTCAAATTGTAAATCATTTAAATGCGCATCTTGTTGTGCGATGTAAGGGGGGTTAGAAACAATCACATGATAATGATGTTTAGGTAAAGCGTTATACCAATCTCCAAGGTATAACGATACATTTTTCACGCTATGTTTCACGATATTTTTTTGTGCGATCGCTAATGCTTCTGCTGATTGATCGGTTGCATCAATATGCCAGTTCTTTTTTTCTAGTCCTAAGGCAATTGCGATGGCGCCGGTTCCAGTGCCTAAGTCAGCCAATTGTAACGCATCGGTTGTTGGAAAATGATACAGTATCCATTCGACCAAACATTCTGTTTCAGGTCTTGGAATGAGCGTGTCGTACGATACTATTAAATCCATTGTCCAAAAAGGCTGTGTGCCAAGCAAATAGGCAATGGGTTCGCCTTTGCATCGACGATGAATGAGTGAGTTGATAAGTTGTACTTCTTCATTTGATAATTCATTGTTAAAACTTAATAGTAATGCCGCGCGTGATTTTTTAAGCGCATGCATTAATATTAAATCAGCGTCGAGTTGCGGAGAGTGAGAAATGGCAGATAATTTTTTTAAGATGATCTTTTTGTGTTCTAGTAATTTCATTTTTCTGTCGCGCCAAAATAGAGCGTATTTTATTCGCCAAGCTCTGCTAATAATTCTGCTTGTAGTTCACGCGTGAGTGGGATGATCACCGCATTGAGTTTTCCGTCTATTACATCATCTAATTGATAGAGTGTTAAATTAATTCGATGATCTGTGATGCGGCCTTGTGGAAAATTATAAGTCCGAATGCGTTCGGAGCGATCACCGCTACCAATTAAACTTTTTCGATGCGCGGCTTGTTCAGATGCTTGTTTACTTTGTGCTTGATCAAGTAATCGTGATGACAGCAATGACATTGCGCGTGCCCGATTTTTATGTTGTGAGCGTTCATCTTGACACTCTACTACCAATCCGCTGGGAATGTGTGTAATGCGAATTGCGGAATCTGTTTTATTGACGTGTTGTCCGCCGGCACCTGATGCGCGAAAAGTATCAACGCGTAAATCAGCGGGGTTAATTTTAATTTCATCAATTTCATCTTGTTCGGGTAAAACGGCGACGGTGCAAGCAGAGGTGTGAACACGACCTTGTGTTTCTGTTTTGGGGACGCGCTGGACACGGTGTGCGCCAGATTCAAATTTTAATTGAGAGTAAACCCCTTGACCTTCAATGCGTACGATAATTTCTTTGAATCCGCCTTGTTCACCTTCGTGTGCAGAGATGACAGAAAATTGCCAGCCTTGATTTTCAGCAAAACGACTGTACATTCTGAATAAATCACCTGCAAAGATCGCTGCTTCGTGTCCGCCTGTTCCAGCGCGAATTTCTAAAAACACATTGCGATCATCGTTAGGGTCTTTGGGTAATAATAATAGTTGTAATGTTTCGTTTAGTTTTTCTTGTGCTGCTTTAAGTTGTGATAATTCTGTTTGTGCTAGCGCTTGTAATTCAGTATCACTGTCTTCTAGCATCTCTTGTGCGGAAGTAATGCCTGCTTCGTTGAGTTCGTATTGTAAAAAGCACTGCACAATCGGTTCGAGTTGTGCATATTCACGGCTCAGATCTCGAAATTTATTTTGTTGATCAATAATTAAGGGATCGCTGAGCATCGCCCCGATTTCACGATAACGATTCGATAAAGTCATTAATTTTAATTTAAGCGATTCTTTCATAGCCGGCTATTATACTGAATTTAAAGAAATATGCGACAGGACTTACTCTAACTCGAAAAATGCTTTGATGTTTTGAAACAAGTCGCATTGTTCTTCAGACGCAGCTTCACGCAACTTGATGGTGGGATGATGCATGATTTTATTAATTAAATGATGCCCAAATTGCTCGAGCACCAAGCTTGGGTTGTGACCTTGTTGCAATTGACGTAATGCTTTTTCTTGTTCGATTTGCCGGATTTTTTCTAATCGATCGCGATACTCTGTGATGACATGTCTCGCATGAAACACACGCATTTTTCGGTGAAATTGATTGGCTTCTGCTTCAATCATGATTTCAGCGCGTTTTGCTGCTTCTTGTCTGTTATTAAGATTGTCACCTAGTATTTTTTGCAAGTCATCGATATTGTATAAATGGACGTGATTGAGTGCTGCCACTTCAGGTTCAATATCGCGTGGAACGGCTAAATCAATTAATAATAAGGGTGTTTGCCTTTGTCTTAGGGTGCTTTCTATTAATCCTTTTCCAATCAAAGGTAATTGACTTGCGGTAGCTGAGATGACAATGTCTGTTTCTTTTAACTGTGCAGGAATATCCTGAATGCGAATTGATTTTGCGCCTACCGTTTTAGCAATACGTTCTGATTTTTCTAAGGTGCGATTAGCAATGGTAATGTTTTTTACGCCTAAGTTATAAAAATATTGTGCGATTAATTCAATTGTTTCGCCCGCACCAATAAATAAAATACGTTGATTTTCTGGTTGGGTATAAATTTTTTTTGATAGCTGTGTAATGGCATAAGCTAATGTAACCGGGTGTGCGCCAATATCCGTTTCTGTTCGCACCAATTTACTGGCGAAAAAAATAGCGGGAAACACTTGGCTTAGTAATGTACCCACTGCACCCGCATGTTGTGCAATAAAATAAGCTTGTTTCATTTGTCCTAGTATTTGCGGTTCGCCCAATATCATGGAGTCTAATCCACTCGCTACACGCATCATGTGTCGTACAGCATGAATATCATCTAATTGATAGCAGTATTGACTTAGGTTGCCACTACCAAATAATTTTTCTTGCATGAGCCATTCTAGAATAATGTGAGTTTGCGTTGTGTCAGTGTAAATTTCTGTGCGATTGCAAGTGGATAGGATAACTGCTTCGTTGACGGTGTTGTGCGCAATGAGATTTTGTAATGCGTTGGGTAATTGAGTTTCATCAAAAACCAATTTCTCGCGTATGCCAATGGGCGCTGTATGATGATTTATTCCATATACTAATAAAGACATAATGATTACCCGTTTATTTTGCGCCATGATACAACGTTCAAATTGAGAATCCAAATGGACGTAATGACTACATTGGGTATATACTTTCTCGAACATAAAAAATACAGCGGAATGTGATGATGACTTTTAAAAAATACTTATTAATCATAACAATTGGCACGGCATTTTTATTGTCGGGTTGTGCAACCCTAAAAGCGCCCCGGTCATCTTGGGCTTTTGAAAAAAAATCACCCGCAGTACGTCAGGCAGCATTAGCAAAAATAAAGTTTTGGATGATTGATGGGGCATTTGGAATTAAAAGAATAGGTTATCAGCCGGTGATCGCCAATTATAGATGGCAACAATTTAATCAAGGATATCGTATTCATATTGTCTCATCGTTGGGTTTATATAGTGCTGAAATTTATCGCGCAAAAAATAAGGTAACGCTATGGAAAAATGGTACGCATGCCATGACAGCACATACACCAGAAGGGTTGATGCACAAAGCATTGGGTTGGTCGTTACCATTGAGTGAGTTAACGTATTGGATTAGGGATATGCCGGCGCCGCAAAAGCAGGGTACTTATAAAGTACGTTACGATGATTTCGGACATTTAACTGCATTGCAACAAGATGGCTGGACGCTGCATTATGGTTCGTTTATTACAAAAGATGATATTGATCTGCCGCAAGCAATTGTGATGGAGCGATACAATATGTCAGTAAAAATTGTCATAAAGACATGGACATTGCCAATGCATCCTTTAAAGATGCCTGATATGGTTATGTAAAAAATATTTGTAGTGTGCGAGTGACGTACAAAAAATGCAGCGCTGCTTTTAAATAGCTTAGAAAATAAAAATTTATATCTTCAAATGGATAGTTTGTTTGACACGGAAAAAGAAGTGCGTAAAATAGCGATCCATTCATCTGTTTTTTGGGGTGTCGCCAAGTGGTAAGGCACCGGGTTTTGATCTCGGCATTCCTAGGTTCGAATCCTAGCACCCCAGCTTATTCATCTGAATACATGCATTGTCTCTTACTCATCTGCTTTCAAATGTGTTATATTTTTCGAGCTAAATTAAACTGAAATTAAGCAGAAGGATTTTTTCCGTGGCTGAAGTGAAAATTTTTGGTGGTACAGCAACACCCATATTAGCAGAGCGTGTTGTAGAGTATATGGGTATGACGTTGGGCAAAGCCATGGTGGGTACTTTCAGTGATGGTGAAACACGCGTTGAAATTCAAGAAAATGTGCGTGGTCGAGATGTTTTTATTATTCAATCTACTTGTGCGCCATGCAATGACACCTTGATGGAATTGCTTTTAATGGCGGATGCGTTGAAACGTGCATCAGCCCTCAGTATCACCGCAGTGGTTCCTTATTTTGGTTATGCAAGACAAGATCGTCGTGTGCGTTCATCGCGCGTTCCTATTTCTGCAAAAGTGATTGCAGATATGATTGCGAAAGTGGGCATTACACGTTTAATTACTGTGGATTTACATGCGGATCAAATCCAAGGATTTTTTTCTATTCCGGTTGATAATGTTTATGCCAGTCCTTCTATCTTGGAACAACATGGGGCGCTAGTTGATTACCCTGATTTAACTGTTGTTTCGCCCGATGTGGGCGGTGTTGTGCGCGCGCGCGCCATTGCAAAACGGTTACATGATGTTGATTTAGCTATTATCGACAAGAGACGTCCTGCGCCAAATCAATCTCAAGTGATGAATGTGATTGGTCATGTAAAAGATCGTCATTGTCTCATTGTTGATGATATTGTTGATACAGCAGGTACGTTGTGTCACGCAGCAGCAGCGCTCAAAGATTTTGGTGCAAAAAAAGTGGCTGCGTATTGTACGCATCCTGTGTTGTCTGGTCGCGCGATTGAAAATATTGAGCAATCTCATTTAGACGCTTTAATCGTGACAGATACTATTCCGTTATCTGAAGCGGCGCAGCAATGTCATAAAATAAAGCAAGTGTCCTTAAGTGGCATGATTGCTGAAACGATCTCCCGTATTACAACAAATGAATCAGTCAGTTCGATGTTTGAGGATTAATGCTTAGTTTGGTCAGCAGATTGATACCATTTACATAACATCAGTATTTTTCAGAATAATGGGCTAGAGATAACAGGCAACTTCCGCTGGCAATTCTCAAATAAATCGCTACAATATCTGCTCTTTTTAAGAACTTAATTTATTTGGAGTACGTCATGTCAGTATCATTTGAATTTGAAGCAGAACCTCGTGTGGCATCTGGTAAAGCTGCTGCCCGTCGTTTGCGTTCAAAAGAAGATAGAGTGCCTGCAATTTTGTACGGCGCTGGCAAAGAACCGATGCCGATTAGCTTGTCTCACAACAAAGTGATTAGAGCGCTCGAGCACGAAGCTGTTTATTCGCACATCTTAACATTGAATATTGGAAAAGATGCCGAGAAAGTGGTGTTAAAAGCGTTGATGCGTCATCCAACGAAACCTAAAATTATGCACATGGATTTTTTGCGTATTAATACAAAAGAAAAATTATATATGCGCGTGCCATTGCATTTCTTGGGTGAAGCAAAAGCACCCGGCTTAAAAGAAGGTGGTGTGCTATCAAAATTAATCACCCATTTGGAAATTACTTGTTTGCCGCTTGATTTGCCAGAATATATTGAAGTTGATATTTCTGCGTTAGCAATTGGTGATTCGATTCATGTGGGCGCGATTCAATTGCCTGAAAGAGTAGTTTTAGAGCATGCAATTGAAGATGAAGAGCATGATCAAGTAGTTGTTAGCATTCACGAACCTCGTGAAGAAGAGCCAGAAGCAATAGCAGCGCCGGTTGCGGTTGAAACAGTGATTACGGGTCAGAAAGCAGCTGAAGAAGGTGATGACGCTTCGGGTAATGCAAAAGAAACTAAGAAACCAGAAGCTAAAAAATAATTATTTTTTAGGGGCGTGCATTGTCTCATCCAATTCGATGCGTTGTTGGCTTGGGAAATCCAGGCGCTGATTATGCTAAAACACGGCATAATGTCGGCGTTTGGTTTGTTGATTTTCTGGCAGCACAAGAAAATGTATCCTTGCGATTAGATAAAAAACTCCGTGGTTTTGTTGCTGAGTTTCTCTACCAAGATCAAAAATGTTTTTTGTTCAAACCAGCTACTTTTATGAATGAAAGTGGTTTGGCTGTTTCTGCATTTACCAGATTCCATAAAATTGATATATCCGAAATATTAGTGGCGCATGATGAGCTGGATTTTGATGCGGGCATTGCAAGATTAAAATTAGGTGGTGGTCATGGTGGCCATAACGGATTGCGCGATATTATGGCGCATTTATCCGCTGATTTTTATCGTTTGCGTTTGGGTATTGGTCATCCGGGTGATCGAGATCAGGTAACGGATTATGTGTTAGGAAACCCCGGTCGTGATGATCGTATCGAAATTATGAAAGCGATTGATGAATCTGCGAGTGTGATGCCGGATTTATTTTCTGGAAAAATACAACGCGCGTTTCATGCATTGCATTCGTAGCTATATAAAATTGATTGGAGTTAAGTCATGGGTTTTAAATGTGGCATTGTTGGTTTGCCTAATGTGGGTAAATCAACTTTATTTAATGCGCTAACCAAAGCAGGTATTGCGGCAGCAAATTTTCCGTTTTGCACAATTGAACCAAACGTTGGTATTGTTCCTGTTCCTGATCTACGTTTAGAAAAAATTGCGGTGATTGGAAAATCACAACAAGTTGTGCCAACTACGGTGAAATTTGTTGATATTGCGGGGTTGGTTGCCGGCGCATCTAAAGGTGAAGGACTGGGCAATCAATTTTTAGCAAACATACGTGAAACACAAGCAATCGTGCACGTTGTGCGTTGTTTTGATAACGATGATGTGATTCATGTCTCTGGAAAAATAAACCCCTTGTCTGATATTGAAGTGATTAATTTGGAATTAGCGCTCGCTGATTTGGATTCTGTTGAAAAAGCATTATTAAAAAATAAAAAATCAGTTAAAAATAATGAAAAAAATGCAAAAGAAACTGATGAATTGTTAATGCGCGTGCAAAAACAATTAAGCGATGGTAAACCAGTGCGCGCTTTGCTATTAACAGATGAAGAGAAAGCTTTATTAAATCCGTTTCAATTTTTAACAGAAAAGCCTGTTTTATATGTTGCGAATGTGGATGAGGCGGGATTGAATGGCAATGCTTATTTTGATGCTGTGAAAAAATTGGCAGAATCGGAGAATGCAAAAATTGTTTTGATTTGTGCGGAATTTGAATCACAATTGATTGATTTGTCTGACGATGAAAAAAAAGAATTTATGGAAAGTGCGGGTATTTCAGAACCAGGATTGAATAAATTAATTCGTGCTGGTTATGAGCTATTGGGATTGCAAACGTATTTTACAGTAGGTCCCAAAGAAGCGCGCGCATGGACGATTGAAAAAGGATTCACTGGTCCACAAGCAGCCGGCGTGATTCATACTGATTTTGAACGTGGATTTATTAAAGCAGAAGTCATTGCTTATGAGGATTATACCCAATACAACGGTGAAGCGGGTGCGAAAGTTGCTGGTAAATGGCGACAAGAAGGCAAAGATTACATTGTCAAAGATGGCGATGTTATTTTATTTCGATTCAATGTGTAGGAAAGACCTAGGCCCTGATTATCATCAGTGCCTAAATCAAATGTTACCGTCTCCGTTCGCGATAGTTAAAAAAATCGCTGTTTTGCAAACATCATCATGGGTAGTAATACCAAAATATACAAGCAACATACGCCCGCATAAGCAAGCGCATGAATAAAAATAGAAGGGTTGATCACTACAATTAATACGGGTGGCAATAAAGCAAGTAAGGCAACTAAGTATCTTTGTTTTCCATGTTTTTTGCGTTTCAACCCATCTGTTAATGTATCAAATAATGAAGTTGTGACGCTTAAAAAACCGGTGATTGAACAAATTGAAATAAAGGCGATACTGATCGATTGCACAATCACATGATGTGTGAGCGAAGCAATGTCTTTCATCAGCAATGAATTGGTATTGGGTGAATTATTCATGGCCATTAATCCGTGTCGTGATAATGCACCATGAATTGCCATAATCCAGACAAAATATAAGATAGGTGGGATAAGACTACCAATAAAAAATACACGGGTAAGTTTTTTCCGATCATTATTTAAGTAATCGCGAATGCTCGGTAAAATGGATGCATATCCAAATGAGGTAATGACAACTAACCAGGCGCTGCCACTCCAATGCCAATCGCCTGCTGCTAAGTTATGCAAATGGGAAAAGGGGATGACTGATCCAATTAGTACAAAACAAATGACAAACTTCGCACTCATTAAAAAACGATTAGCAATATCAACAGAATGAATACCGCTGTAGACAATGCTGCCGAGCATAAGTGCAGCTAGTGTGGTTGCAAGCCAACGGGGTATGAATAAGTGCGTATCTTGTAATAATATTTTTAGTAAATCACCGCTCGCGCTCAAATAGGCGCAAATTAAGCTGTATAACAACATCAAATAAACAAACCATGTTACGATTTTTGCAAAATGACCTAACGTGGCTTCTGACATTGAAATGAAATTTGCACCTGCTGGCATGGTCATGTTTACTTGCAGCAAACACCATGCGCCTAGCGTCATGATTAACCATGATGACAGCAACATAATTGAGGTGAGTGCAAAATGAAACTCAGCAGTTACGATAGGTAACCCCAGCATACCAGCTGCGATGCAGGTACCTAAAATTAAATAAATAGAACCAAATTGTTTGAGCATGCTTTTTCTCCGCAGAAATTTTTTTGGCGGTTAAGATGAAAAGGTTGAAATGAGTTAGAGAAAAAATGATATGCCCTTTTTTATTGGGCATAAAAGTGATAAAACGCAAATGCGGTGTGTCTGGGGATAGTGGATTGTGTGAGTTTAGTTTGCATGAAAAAATCCAAAAATCATTATTCATCGACATTAACGAAATTTTAAAATAATTGCAAGATGGTTTATCTGTACAACTGATTGTTAAGAATCAGATGAGCAAGTGTTAACGCTGTTGTGGTGTGTTAAATAAAAAAGTGGGTGTTAACTGTGACAAACCAGTTATCTTTATGGATCACAGAAACGAGTAAAATCATTATTGCTTGACAATGATACTGCGAATCGGGAAAATTCGTTCTCAAATTGGCTATGTAGCTCAGCTGGTTAGAGCACGGCATTCATAATGCTGGGGTCGGTGGTTCGAGTCCACTCATAGCCATATCAGATATTAAAAAACGCGCCAATGAATAGCGCGTTCAACGTATTTTCTTATCAAGAATTTCTTAATGTAATGCTGGGTCTTTTCTCTGCGTTGCTTCTATCTTCGTTGTTGTGTTTTTTCCAGATGCTGTTAAATCTTGCTACGCGTTGGGCTGTTTCTTGTTGAATAGTTGGTTTTTTTGATACGGTTTGTTGAGCTGCATTGGGGAGAATTCCCTTCAGTACGCTTTCTACAAATTGGCGTGCGACTGTATCTGTATCCGCTGAGGGTGCTTTTGGTGTAGTGGTTAAATCATTGGCAGAGCGATCTGCATCATTTGGGTCCATGTGTCTTTTTAAAGCAATTGGAGTTTGTTGTGCCTGAAAAAGTGACAGCGGCATTGCTTTAGCTTTTTCTCTGATGTGTTTACCCATAAATACCTCCTGGTTAGTTGAACAATCCTTTTTTTATGACTGACATGATGGCACATGTCCTTTATCAGCATACCGAGTAAAGTGATTATTGGACAGGGAGACGTGGTGTTAAAATCTCCTCAAACTCATTTTCTGGGTTAGTATCAATATCTACCCATCCATCCTTAATGGAAGCATTTGTTTGTTTTTGCATGTTCGAAAGCAGTTTAAACAACTGAGCTTGGTTGGCGTTGATTTTTTCTCTTTTGGTTGTTTCTTCACTTTTTAAGCGGTCTTGCGCATCAGCATGACGTTTTTTTACTTCTTTTTCAGTCAGTTGTCTTACCGCAGATTCAGTTGTGCCGAGTATTTCAAGATCATAGTGTTGCCTGTTTTCGATTTTGCTGCGCTCATCTTCTTCGTCTATTTCAAGTATGATGATTTGAAAGGTGTTTTTCAAAGCATTAAAAAGTCTCATATCACATTCCTTGTGAGTCAAGTTGTCAAATTATTAGCATACGCATAAATTTTATTTTTGTAAAAAGAGCGGCAGATCGTTTGATTGTCCTGAGGCAATGGTCATTAGTTTGTTTTTAATTAAGGCGCATTGATCAATTGTATTAATACCCAAGCTACGAATTACATTAGATGTGGTTGTGTCGAGCGCAAAAACCTCTTTTAATAATCGCATAGCGTAAATCACATTTGTATTTTCTGTTTTTCGCCAACGTGTGTAACGACGTAGTATGCGTAATTCACCGATATTTTTTTTCTTTTCGCGCGCCTGAGTTAATATATCAGTTAAGCATGCTGCATCCATTAACCCTAAATTGACACCCAATCCAGCGAGCGGATGGATGGTGTGCGCAGCATCACCTGCTAATGCAAAATGATCAACCGCATATTCTTCAGCGTGCCGCATCGTTAAAACAAATTGTGAGCGATCTGAGATGACTTTGAGTTTTCCCAGTTTAAAATCCAGCGCTTCAGTCAGTGCTTGTGAAAAATCAGCGTCTGTTTTTTGCATTAACGCATCACTCACAGGGTGATCTGCAGACCAAACCAGTGCTGTGTGATGTTGATTTTCTAGTGGCAGTAATGCCACAGGACCCGATGTTAAAAATTTTTGATAAGCAGTGTGATGATGTGCAAGGTGTGATTCAATAACAGCAATAATTGATTTTTGTTGATAAGATCGAATTTGTGTATCAATTTGCATGTGTTTGCGTACGCAAGAGTTCGCACCATCAGCACCCACAATTAAATTCGCTTCAATTTTTTCATGATTGTTTAACGTTATTATAATTTGATTATTTTCGTGAACAAATTTTTCTGGAAAATTCGGCGTGTAAAAATTAATGTCCACTAATTTTTTATATAATGACTCAATGATAATATGATTGGGAACAATCCAACCCATTTGTGTGCGATTTATTTCAGCGCTGTCAAAATGTAGATTCGCATTTTGGGTATGATCCCATATTTTCATTTCAAATAAAGGCGTTGCATGGGGTGATATGATTTTCCAGATATCAAGATAATCGAACAGTTGTTGAGAAGTGTTGTGGATAGCGGAAACACGTCCGCTTAATGCATCATGAGTAAATCGCATTTCTTTTGCTTCAACAACAGCGACTGAAAAATGATTTTTGGAAAGTAATGCAGCCAATGATAATCCGACCATGCTGCCACCGATAATCACCACATCATATTTATTCATGATGACCTCGCAAAAAACGGGGCAACTTTTCGGCAATACCCATGGTGCGTTTGGCTAATTTATTTTTTATAGGGGCAATTAAATTGGTTGCAAGCAATCCCAAGCCGCGCGCATGGCTAATAAAGGGCAGTTCAAATAACGACACCCATTGATGCGTAATTTTAAAAATAGCCTGTTGGTGTTTTGCAGCAGTTGTTTCATATTTTTTTAAATAAACAGAAGAACCTAGTTTTTCATTATTTTTTAAAGCTTCATTTAACGTATCACAAAGAATAGCGATATCATGCAGTGCTAAATTAAAACCTTGCGCTGCAACCGGATAGATTGTGTGTGCTGCATTGCCAATTAACAGGGCGGATTGGGTTATTTGTTTTTCAGCAATGATAGTTTGTAAAGGAAATTGTGTTAATTTTTTGGCATCAATAATACATAAACGCCCATCAAATACATCTTGCAAAAAGAATAAAATATCTTTTTCAGTCCACGCATTTATTTTTTTTGCAATGCGAGGCGTAATGGTCCATACCAATTGAGCGCAATTTTTTTCAAATAAAGGCAAAACAGCAAGCACACCCCATTGCGTAAAGCGTTCGTAAGCAGTGTGATGATGATGTTGAGATAAAGTAAGTTGGTAAATTTGCGCAACGTCAGCGTGATCTTTTTTGGTATGTGCAATCTTTAATAAGTCACGACAATGAGAATGTGTGCCATCCGCAGCAATAAATAAATCAGCATGAATTTCTTTTTTTTCAGCGAGGGTTTGAATTGTAATGTTTGCGCCTTGATCATCTTGTTTTATTGTTTCAACAGATTGAATGGGTGTGATTGTGATATGCGGATGTGAATTTATTTTTTCATATAATGCAGACTGTAATTTTGCAAAAGGGACAACAAAACCCAGCGCGGGCACTTTTTCTTCTTGTGCTGAAAAATGGGTAAAGCCCAATCTGTTTTTTTCAGAAACATGGACTGATAAAATGGGACAGGCAAATTTTTCTAATTTATCCCACACGCCAATGGCATTTAAAATACGGTAACTGCCAAAAGACAATGAAAGCGGTCGTGATGGTGTTGTTGATTGCGTGAACAGTTCGGGCAAATGGGTTTCAAGCAATTCAATTGAAACGAATTCATTTGCCATGCAAAGCGCAAAGCTTGTGCCAACTAATCCAGCGCCTGCGATGATAATCTTATTTTTTATTTTTTCAGTTGCCATGATGTACGGTTTATTTTTTTAAGTGGAGATATGGTAACATAAAATAAATAATTCGTATTTTTGAATAAGCGGTCAGTTAAGGGAAAAGTTATGATGCAATCGGTTTCCGAGAAATTAAAAAATTTACGTCAACAAATGTTGGATCATAAAGTTGATTTTTATTATGTGCCAACCCGCGATGCGCATAATAACGAGTATGTTCCTGATCATTGGCAACGCCGCACATGGCTTACTGGATTTACTGGTTCGTATGGTGAAGCACTGGTTGGATTGGAGCAAGCTTATTTGTGGACAGATCCACGCTATTATTTACAGGCATCATTAGAGTTAGATGCAAAACAATTTCAACTGATGAAGCAATTGCAAGGTGTTGCCGCACCCGTGAGTGCATGGTTGGGTGAAAATGCTTTTAAATCAACTGTTGGGGTTGATCCCAAATTAATTAGTATGGCGCAATCACAGCAATGGTCTTTGATTCTGTCACGCGTGCACGGAAAATTAACACCAATTCTAGAAAATTTAGTAGATCAAGTTTGGGTAGATCATGCTCCATTACAATTCAGTCCAGTGCGTCTTTTAGATTTAAAATACACAGGTCTTTCTGCAACAAAAAAATTAGAGCATGTACGTGATGCGATGAAAAAAATAGGCGTAGATGCTTTGGTTGTCTCGCAGCTGGATGAGGTGGCCTGGTTATTTAATATTCGCGGCAATGATGTACCTTACAATCCACTCGTTATCGCCTATGCCATTATTACAATGGAGAAGGCATTTTTGTTTGTGCATGCAGATTGTATTGCATCAGCTGATCATGTTTATTTTGAAAAAGAAAAAGTGACGATTCAATCTTATGATCAATTTGAGAATGCATTACATACTTTGGCAGGAAATGTGTGGGTTGATCCAGCCACAACAAGCTGGTGGGTTGCCTTACAATTATCAAAAGCATTTCTTGTTGAAAAAAAATCACCTATTTTATTGATGAAAGCAATTAAAAATAAAACAGAATTAAAAGGGATGCGTGAAGCGCATCGTATTGATGCCATAGCTGTTGTGAAATTTTTACAATGGATTGAAAATCATTGGCGTGATGGCGTAGATGAGATTTCAGCCGCGGATCAATTAGAAAAATTTCGTCGTGAAGACAAGCGTTGTTTGGATTTAAGTTTCCCAACTATTTGTGGTTTTGCGGATCATGGTGCGATTGTTCATTATCGTGCGTCCCCAGAATCAAAACATACCATTACCGATAAAGAAATGTTGTTGGTAGATTCGGGTGGGCAGTATTTTGAAGGTACAACGGATATTACTCGTACTATTCATCTTGGTGTGCCAACGCTGGAACAAAAAAAACATTATACATTGGTCTTAAAGGGGCATTTGGCTTTGAGGAACTCAGTATTTCCGGATGGTGCTTGTGGTGAGCATGTGAATACAATTGCGCGTATGCCATTGTGGGCGGCGGGTATGGATTTTGGACATGGCACGGGTCATGGAGTGGGATGTTATCTATGCGTGCATGAAGGACCTCAGCGGATTGCTTATGGTGCAACGGGTGTACCATTAAAACCTAACATGATTGTGAGTAATGAGCCGGGGTTATATTTTTCAGGAAAATATGGAATTCGCATTGAAAATTTATGTGAGATTGTTGAAAAAATAGCTGAAAAAGATTCTTTAACTGGTAATGGGCCGTTCTATGGTATGGCTGATTTAACAATGGTACCTTACGCTAGAAAATTAATTGATGTTGATTTACTTGCAACAGAAGAAATTGAATGGATTAATGCGTATCATCGTGATATTTATAATTTGCTTGAAAAAGATTTCTCAATTGAGGTTCGTAATTGGTTGAAAGAAGAAACGAAGCCATTATAATTTAGTAAATAATTTGATTTTCGGCTGTTAACATTTTATGCTCAATGTAATTCTATTCGGATGTCAGGGACGACTATGAACGCCACTGAATTAGATCATCTGGTAATGCAGGTAGATCATCTTATGCAGTTAATTGAAACGTTGCAGTTTGAGAATGCAGGGTTGCGACAAAAAATGGCCGTGCATATTCAAGAACGGTCTCGTTTACAAAATCAGCAAGATCGCATCGCAAAACAAATTAAACAGACAATTAAACAAATGAAGGAAGAACTATCATGAGTAGCATTGATCATATGACTGCCGTTACTATTCTTGATCGTACTTATCAAATTAAATGCCCTCCTGAAGAAGTTGCAAAGTTGCGGGAGTCCGCAAGTTATTTAAATGCAGAGATGAAAAAAAATAGTCAAGGCGCTCAGATTGGTAGTGTTGAGCGGTTAGCCATTGTTGCTGCGCTGAATATCACACATGAATTAATGGCTTTTAAAAATCAAAAAAATGCCTACATTGATGTGATGCACGAACAAATTAAATCATTGCAGCGACGCATCCAAAAATTTCTCGAGACAAAAGACGAAGTCACGGTATAATCTCAGCGTTCTTCGCAATGATGTTGCAGGCGAACGTATTCTGAACCGATACGTACATTTTAGGAAATGAACGGCCGTGTTGTGTGATTTTGCCTTGTGCAAAAACCTAATATGCAGTCACGCCATTTCCGCCCTGTCATAAAGGGTTCATAGATCGGCGTTTGTGATGTGATTGCGGAGAACCCATTTAAGCGATCCCATCGTATTTTCACGGAGCCACAGCATAAGCGAGCGACTCAAAATAAAATGGAAATAGCATCACTTCGTGAAACCATCCGCAATCATCGAAAAAAATTATCGCTTGAGCAAGTGAGTGATGCGTCTGAAAAATTGTCTAAAAAAATAATTGCATTGCCTTTTTTTTCAAGTAAAAAAAATATGGCGTTTTATATTGCAAATGAAAATGAAATTGATCCGAAAAAAATAATAGATCATGCTCGTGAATTAAAGAAAACAATTTTACTGCCCATTTTTTCGGGTCAAAATACGTTGACATTTTATGCGGTTGATAAAAAAACAACGTTTTTTAATAATAAATGGGGTATTGCAGAGCCTATAGTGTCATCGGATGATTTGGTTTTGCCAGACAAAATCGATTTATTTTTTGTTCCTTTGGTTGCATTTGATTCGCAGTGTAATCGCTTAGGACGTGGTTTAGGGTGTTATGACCATTACCTGGAATTTACTAAAGTGGCCACACATCATCAGCGACCTATTTTAATTGGTTTGGCTTATGAGTTTCAAAAAGTTGATAAATTAATCGCAACAAGTTGGGATGTGCCAATGGATTATGTGATAACAGAAAAAAATATATACCGTAATCTACGATAGCTCTATTTTTTTTTGCTCCGCAAAAAATAACCAACTAAAAACATAAGTAATAATACGGGAATTAAAATTGGAAATAGTAATGGAAATAAGGCGATGGCAGCAATCGTCCAAATTAAAACGAAAAAACCGGTGATAAAAATACCGATACCAGTGAAGATAAAAAATAATAAAGTAGCAGCGCAAATTAAAATAATAGAAGCAACCGCCATTCCCCATAAACCTGCTGAAACGGCAATGGTGATACCCAGCATGGGTAACAATAGATGCCATGTGATGACCAGCGCAAACATGATAATCAAAGTGATCAAAATGGCATTTTTAAGCGTTTTGTTTTTGTTTTTCTTGACAGCTTCTTGTTCCATGCGATTATATCTCACCAATTATTAATTTAGATTCAAGGATGATCTTATGGTATGCAAAGGAGTAATACAATACCGTATTTGATTTGAAATAAGGGTTTTTTATGTCAATGAATGCCAGTAATTCCTACACGATTCGCCTTTGTCTTCCACAAAATGGTAACACGCTTGCTGAGGTATTAGCCCTTATTAATCAATTAGGTGGCAATATTGGCGCAATCGATATTCTTAAAACAGAAGCAGACACAGTAACACGTGATATTACGATTGATACGCAGGGTGAAAAACATGCACAGGAAATTTATGATGCCTTAGGTAAAATCGAGCAAGTCACGTTGCGTCACATTTCTGATCGTACCTTTATGTTGCATTTAGGTGGAAAAATTGAAGTTCAGAGCAAGGTGGCTATTAATCACCGTGATGATTTATCCATGGTATATACGCCAGGTGTTGCACGTGTATGTATGGCAATTCATGAATCGCCTGAAAAAGCATTTAATTTAACAATACGAAAAAACATGGTTGCTGTCGTGAGTGATGGTACTGCTGTTTTAGGGTTGGGTGATATTGGCCCGCTTGCTGCGATGCCGGTGATGGAGGGTAAGGCAATGCTTTTCAAAAAGTTTGCAAATGTGGATGCCTTCCCGATTTGTTTGGCAACAAAAGATACGGAAGAAGTGATTCAGGCAGTCAAGATGATTGCGCCCAGTTTTGGTGGTATTAATTTAGAAGATATTGCAGCACCCCGTTGTTTTGAGATTGAAAGGCGATTGCGTGAAGAATTGGATATTCCTGTTTTTCATGATGATCAGCATGGTACTGCGGCTGTGATGACGGCAGCATTAATTAACGCGTTGAAATTGGTTCATAAAAAAATGGCTGATTTGAAAGTGGTTGTGAATGGAGTGGGTGCTGCAGGAACAGCTTGCACAAACATGTTGCTCAATTTAGGTGTGAAAAATATTGTTGGTTGTGATCGAAAAGGTGCATTAAACAAAGCACGGACTGATTTAGATAGCATAAAAAAAGAGTATGTATCACGTACCAATCCGAATCATGAAGCAGGGTCAGTGCATGATGTGATAAAAAATGCAGATGTTTTCATTGGATTATCAGCACCTAATACGTTAACTGTGGATGATTTGAAAAGCATGAACTCAGATCCTATTGTGTTTGCAATGGCGAATCCAGATCCGGAAATTTTACCTGAAATCGCGTTACCGCATGTTGCTATTATGGCAACGGGTCGCAGTGATTACCCGAATCAAATAAATAATTTGCTTGCATTCCCCGGCATTTTTCGTGGTGCATTAGATTGTCGTGCAAGTGATATTAATGCAGAAATGAAATTAGCAGCCGCCTATGCAATTGCGAATTGTGTTGATCCCAGTGCGTTATCACGCGATTATATTATTCCCAGTGTGTTTAATGCTGATGTTGCTTCTATGGTTGCTGCGGCTGTAATAGAAGCAGCGAAAAAAACGGGTGTTGCAAGAAAGTGATTTTTTAATGAAGTGAGCACGGATGCAAAGCACCACTTTACATATTTCAAAATTGAATGTGGCTTTTCAATCTAAGCTAGAAAAGCATATCGTGCTGCAAAATTTTGAATTAAATTTGCAGCGCGGATCTTGTATGGGTTTGGTTGGTGAGTCTGGCAGCGGCAAAACCATTTCTGCCTTATCGATTTTACAATTATTACCAAACAATGCGGTTGTGAGTGGCGGTAGCCAAATTATTTTTCGGCAACGCAACTTGTTGGATTTATCTGAAAAGCAAATGCGACAGGTGCGTGGAAAATATATTGGTATGATTTTTCAAGACGCGATGTCTGCTTTTAATCCAGTATTGACGATTGGTCAGCAATTACTAGAAGTCATTCAATTACATTTATTGTTTAAATTACGTGAAGCGAAAACGCGCGCGCTCAGCCTGTTAGAGTCAGTTGGCATTCAAGATGTGCTGCGGTGCTATCAATCCTATCCGCATGAGTTGTCAGGTGGTATGCGACAGCGTGCCATGATTGCGATGGCGGTTGCAGCTGAACCAGAAGTGATTATTGCAGATGAGCCAACTACAGCATTAGATGTTGCTATACAAAAACAAGTCATTGAATTATTAATGACGCTTAAAAATAAATCATGTGCTTTATTGTTTATTGGTCATGATTTGTCTGTTATTTCAAAAGTAGCTGATGATGTTACTGTTTTGAAAGAAGGTAAAATAGTAGAAAAAAATAATGCAAAACAGTTTTTTCAACAACCGCGGGCAGCCTATAGTCAGCAATTGCTCGATGCCATTTTATCTAAAAAACCACGTCAATTTGAAAATGGAAATGAAAATCAAAAAAAGATATTAAAAATTGAGCATTTGAAATTATATTTTCCTATTCGAGCAGGTCTTTTAAAGCGCGTTAAAAGCTATATTAAAGCGGTCGATGATGTGACATTTGATATTCGTATTGGGGAAACAGTTGCGTTAGTGGGTGAATCAGGTTCTGGAAAAACCACGCTGGCAAAAAGTGTTTTGCAATTATTAAAAAACACTGATGGCAAAGTAATTTTTGAAGATCAATCATTGAGTGACCTATCCTCAAAAAAATTACGTCATTTACGAGCAGATATGCAAATTATTTTCCAAGATCCTTATGCGGCACTGAATCCACGCATGATGATTTTTGATTCATTATGTGAAGGCCTGCGCATACAAAAAAAAATACGCAGTAGAAATGAAGCAATAATAATTGTTGATACGGTGTTAAAGCAGGTGGAATTACCGGATGTCTTTAAATGGCGATACCCGCATGAGTTGTCTGGTGGGCAGCGCCAGCGTGTTTGTATTGCGCGCGCATTAACCTTATCTCCGCAATTATTCATTTTAGACGAGCCTACTAGTGCGCTTGATGTATCAACGCAAAAACAAATTTTGTCATTGCTTGAAAAATTGCAACAAGAAAAACAATTGTCTTATTTGTTAATCACACATAATTTATCAGTCGTGAGTTATTTGGCGCATCGTGTGGTCGTCATGCGTCATGGAAAAATAGTAGAGCAAGGAGACACGCAATCTATTTTGCAAAATCCACAGCATGCGTATACAAAAGAATTGGTCGATGCCGTTATTGATATGGCATGACCACTATTTTAAAAAGTGAGCACAAAGTGATGAATCAGAATATTATTTTTGAAGTAAAAAATAAATTGGGTGTGATTATCTTAAATCGCCCGAAAGCATTAAATGCATTAAACGGCGATATGTTTTTATCCTTAAGGGAAAAATTATTATCATGGCAAGATAATCCTGCCATTAAAGCAGTTTTAATTCGATCGAGCTCTGAAAAAGCTTTTTGTGCGGGCGGTGATATTCGAGCAATATATGAAAACAAACATCAGTCAGCAGATGAAATTGCGCGGTATTTCCAACTAGAATATAGCATTGATCGTTTAATTTTTGAGTTTCCAAAACCTTATATTGCTTTATTAAATGGTATTACAATGGGTGGCGGCGTGGGTGTTTCTATACATGGCTCACATTCTATTGCTGCAACTAATTTGCGTTGGGGTATGCCAGAAACCAGAATTGGTTTTTTTCCAGACGTGGGTGCGAGCTATTATTTAAGTCGTTTGCCACATCACATTGGCACTTATTTGGCACTGACCGGAAATTCAATCAGTGCCGATGAGGCAGTGCAGTTAAATTTAGTGCAATCCATCATGTCATTTAATCAGTTTGATGCACTTGAAAAAAAATTAAGCGAAGCTGATTTTGATTTAGATGATTTGGAAGCAACAACGAAAGTGATTCGCTTATTTTCACAGCCAGTTAACACAGTTGAGTTTGATTATGTGGAGGAAATTAAAGCAAGTTTTTGTTTCCCCACAGTGGAAGCCATTATGGCTGCATTATTAAACCAGAATACAGCTTGGTCATTGGAAACATTGCAGCAATTGCGGCAGCGTTCACCAACCAGTTTAAAAGTGACTTTAAAACAATTGCAATTAGCAAAAGAAAAAACCATCGAGGATGTCATTAAGATGGATTTGCATATTGCACAAATCATGTTAACACAGCCTGATTTTTTTGAAGGTGTGCGTGCAACTATTATTGATAAAGACAAAAACCCAAAATGGCAGCCTATAGCGTTAGTCGATATTTCTGATACCATGGTTGCAAAATATTTTTAATGTCATTAGGGTCTGCGTTCATAGATATTTTTTTTTGGTAAATAAAATCCAATGACAGCAGAACTCAGCATTAGCATAGGAACAATGCTCACTGCGTGTTGAAAATAATCATGATCACCTTTGAAATGTGTTATTAGAAATCCAATGAGTGGTTGTAAAAATGGCGCGAATAAAACACAAAACATATTGGTAAAGCCAATGGATGTGGCGCGATTTTCAAGTGTTGCGATTTCATTGGCAATGGCGTAAGTAAGCACATAACTACTTGCAAATAATCCCGTGAAAAATAAAAGTATGCTAATTGTCCAGAGTGATGATTGTGCTGAAAAAATAACAATGAATAATAATATGGATGCAAGAATGGCATTGATAACCATTATTTTTTGTCGCCAAGCTGTTTTTTCATCAATCCAGCCAATCAAGGGTCCGCCTATGGCCATGCCAATATAAACGGCTGAAGCAGACAGTGTGGCATCCATTAAGTTCGCATGATGCGTTGTTTCAAGAAAAGGAATAGCCCATAACGCAATAAATACAGTTACTAAACCAAACATAAATCCACAATAGACACCGTTTATCCAAGCAGTAGCATTACGCAAAATACTTTTCAAGCCATTACTTAAAGCGACTGTTGTAATTTTGGGTAAGTTTAATTTTTTCTTTCTGGGATTATTTCGCACCATGAGAAATAAAAAAAAAGAAAGTATGGCTGCAAAAATAGAGGCCATTTTGATGCAATCACGCCAGCCAGCTTGTTGAATAAAATGGGCAATCCATAAATTACCTGTAATTGCGCCAAACATACCTGCTGTTTCAACAATGGCGGTCATAAATGCAAAACGCCGCGCAGGAAACCAGATGGTAATTAACTTTAAACAGCCCACAAAAGCAAAAGCAGCGCCGATGCCCATTAAGACGCGACCCAGTAGTGCAAATATCACCACTTTGGCGATAGCAAATAGGAGTGAGCCAATGCAAACGGTCAGTGCGCTGATGCTTAAAATATTGCGCGCACCGAAGCGATCAATCAGCATGCCCGCGGGAATTTGAAGTAGAATATAAATATAATAATAACTGCTTGCCAGTACGCCACCGCCAAAAGCAGTGAGCGCAAAACTTTTCATGAGTCCGGCAATGATTTCGCCAGAAGAAAGTTGTAAAAAAAATTGTAGTAATACAAACGTGGTTGTGACAAACCAAATCGACCAGGCCAATCGTGAGCGATAAGCGCGGGCTGATTTTAGTGAAGTGTAACTTATTTCGAGATTGGCTGGCATTTTCGTCCGTGATGGTTTCGCGTAATTTTAAATCATGGTAAGCAAAAAAGTAGGAAATGCAAAGCACAATATGTGATATGCTCTCATTAAAATTTTGGATGTAAAGATGATGAAGATTTCTGTAGTTGTTGCAAAATCAAAAAATAATGTAATCGGAAAAAATAATCAATTACCGTGGCATTTACCAGCCGATTTGAAACACTTTAAAAATATTACGATGGGTAAACCCATTATCATGGGGCGAAAAACATTTGAAAGTATTGGCAAGCCATTAGTTGGTCGCAGAAATATCATTGTCTCTCGAAATAAAGAATTGAAAATAGCAGGTTGTGAGATATGTCATTCAATTGAAGATGCGTTGAATGTGGTTAAGATGGAAAAAGAAGTCATGATCATTGGCGGCGCAAATTTATTTTCATCTTGTTTGTCGCGTGTGAATTGTGTTTATTTGACATTAATTGATGCGGAATTTGAGGGTGATACTTTTTTTAATGATTTGAACGTAGACGAGTGGCAGTTGGTCTTTGAAGAAAATTTTTCCCCTGATGAAAAAAATTCATATCCGTATTCTTTTCAAGTATTCGAGCGACGGCGCTAGACTTTTCCGCTGGTTTTTGTATGATGGTTGGTCTTATCTATTGATTATACATAAGGAGTTTGTGTATGAAACGGAATATTTTATTCGGTCTTTGTATCGCAATATTTGCCTTGCCAATACAAGGTATTGCATCACAAAGTGTTTTTCCAGGCACTTTTAAATCTAGCTCTCAAACAACGCAAGATTGTTCGGTTGCATCTGATATTGTTTCTGCTTTTTGTGCAAAATCAGGCGCGGGATCTTTTAGCGCAGCAGTACAAGGCTGCTGTCCGTTAGGCCCATTGCCCATGAAAAATATTTATAATTTGATGTTGGCTGAATATGGTACGTTGCAAGCCGCTTGCACTGCTAATGCGAGACAATATGGTGGAACAGTTGCTGCTTGTGTCGGTCAGTGGACATGCTATTGGAATGGCGGCGCATCAGAAGATATGTCTGGTGAGTGCGATGGCAATGGTCAAGCGTGCGATTCTTTAACATAGTTTAATCATAATGAAGAAATATAAAGCAGCACATTTCCTTTTTTTGTATATGTTTTTTTGCGCGCTGCTTTTGGTTTTCTTCTCTTTTTCGGTTCAAGCATCCACGCTGTTTCCCAAAAAAACAGTGTATTTTGGTGTCAATATGGGTGGTGGATCAACCGAATGGCGATATCTAGTGGATTCTCAGCATGTGGATCCTGCAACACCTAAGCATGTCAGTGAGGGCGGTCCTTCTTGGGGTTTGGTTGTGGGTTATGATGTGAGTAAGAATTTTGAGTTAGAAGCGCAGTACATGCAATTTGCTAATGCCAATATTACTTTTAATAGTATCAGCACCTATTCTTATCCTGAATTACATGGCGCAACGAGCATTATTTCAAGAACAGATGCAATTTCAGTCAGCGCCAGATTTTTAGCACAATTGGGGCATAGTCACTTGCGTGCATTTGCGGCTATTGGCCCGGGTCTTGTGCAACGCGTTGATGCGTTAGCAAAAACAAAATCAGCTGTCGCGCCTTATATGTCTGGCGGCTTAGTTTATAGTTTCACGCGTCATTGGATGCTTGAAAGCGGATTTCAGTATTACACGGGTTTTGGACGTTCCTCATTACATCCTGTTAGATATTTCATTCCTTTTGTGTGGGATGCTTACGGTCGCCTGGCTTATCAGCTTTAATCATGCGTCATTTCTTGAATTTTTCACTCAATCTCTTCGCTCGTTCCTTGTGATTAACCTGTTTTTGTTTATATACTGGACGTTAACATGATTGTAACTACCAACCGTTGCAATGGTGTATGAGGCAATGATTGCCGCAGCTAAGGGAAATTTGAGGGGCTAAATTTGTAAGGAGAATGATTATGATGGATTGGTTTTCAGGTACAAAAGCAGCAGCGGATAAAGCAGCTGCAGATAAAGCAACAGCAGAAAAAACATTACTTAATAGGCAAAAAGAAGCAGCTATTTTCAGAGCTGAGCAAGCAGAATTTAAGGCGACAGGCAAGCTAACAACTCATCCAAATCTTGCTGATGAAGCAAGTTTAGAAAGCGGAGAAAATGTTGCAGCATCAGCAAAATTTTCTTATCTCAAAGCTGGAAGTAAGAGACCAATGCCTGGATTGTGGCAATCTAAAAGCCAAGACGATACTCAAGCTCGTGTTAAGAGAGAAGTGAGCAGCGAAGAACGTCGTTATAGCACAGTAGGGGTTGTTGGTAATAGAATATTTATGAAAACAAAATTAAATCCAAAACAAAGTGATGATATGGTAATCGTACCAATACCAAAAGCGTAATTTTAATCCCCCCGAACCTTTCGGGGGAGCTTCTTACTTGAGGTTTTTTCGTGTTTAAACAAATTAATCGATCCAGAGAACCTATTTCGCCCACGTGGTTTGCAAAAATAAGAGACGACTTGGCGAACTTAAAAAAAACACTCGAGCGTTTAAATGCTAGGGATAATATTCAACAGTGCGTTGCTGAAGTGGTACAGCGAAGGAATTCAGTTAAATCGCCGTATAAAACGGTAGAACAGCGTAAAAAAGAAATTGCAGCAACTAAAGCTGAAAGACAGGTCTATCTTGCAAAATCGATTCATGAAAAACAAGATCGCGCAGCGCGTGCAAGATCAGAAAGACCAAAATCCCGATCACAATTTTGGCAAGAGCAATATGCAACAAGAGCTGCTGAACAACAGGCTCAGTGTTATTCATTGCAACCTGAAAATTAATCTCGTATGTTGATTTTTACATGCGTATCTGCCAATCTTCTCAATCTCAAGAATATAACATAGGGATTGATGGTGTCTAAAAAAACTCCACTTTATGATAATCATGTTGCACTTAATGCGTTGATGGTTGATTTTTCTGGTTGGCAAATGCCATTGCATTACGGTTCGCAAATTCAAGAACATCAAGCTGTGCGAAAAAATGTTGGATTGTTTGATGTGTCCCATATGGGTGTTGTTTCAATCACAGGAAAAGAGACCGTTTCATTTTTACGTCATGTTTTAGCAAACGATGTCGCGAAATTAAAAAATACGGGTGATGCTTTATATTCTTGTTTGCTAAATGAGCAAGGTGGTGTGATTGATGATTTGATCGCCTATCGTTTTTCGGATGATTGTTTTCGTTTGGTCATTAATGCAGGTTGTCGTGAGAAAGATGTTGCTTGGTTGCAAAAACAAGCGCAATCCTTTTCTGTACAATTAAAAATGCACGATGATCTCTGTTTGTTAGCATTGCAAGGGCCTGATGCATTTCTAAAGCTAGCGGCTATTTTTGATGAGGCAACAGTAGCAAAAATCACCGCACTGAAAAATTTTCAATTTTTGATGTTAGATAACGATGTCATGATTGCGCGTACAGGTTACACCGGCGAACGGGGTGTTGAAATGATTTTGCCTGTTGAAGTAGTGAAACATTATTGGGATAAGTTAATTGACAGCGGCGTACAACCTTGTGGATTAGGCGCGCGTGATACGTTGCGGTTAGAAGCAGGATACAATTTATTTGGCGCAGACATGGATGAAAATACCTCACCATTAATTTCTAATTTGTCATGGACTGTTTCATTTAAAGATGAGCAAAGAAATTTTATTGGGCGTGCCGCATTAGAAAAAGAAAAAAAAGCAGGTATTTCACAACAGCTTATTGGATTAACCTTAGAATCAAAAGGTGTATTGCGAAATCATCAAAAAGTAAAAATAAATGATGATAGTTTGGGTGAAATTACTTCAGGTAGTTTTTCGCCAACATTAAACAAATCCATTGCATTAGCCAGAATTCCAATGACAAATGCAAGTGAAGCATTAGTAGAGCGACGTGGCGAATGGTTGCCTGTGAACATTGTGAAACCAAAATTTATTTAGGAGAAAATCATGTCAGATTATCCAAGAGAGTTACATTACAGTGACAGTCATGAGTGGGTGAGATTAGAAAGTGATGATACGGTTGTAGTTGGTATTACGGATCATGCGCAACATCAGCTGGGTGATTTGGTGTTTGTTGAATTGCCCGATGTGCAATCCGGTCTTGAAAAAGGAGATGAGCTATCCGTAGTTGAGTCTGTAAAGACGGCTGCCGATGTTTATGCGCCTATTTCTGGTACCGTCATTGCAGTGAATCAGCAATTAGAATCTCGTCCTGAATTGATTAATCAAGATCCTTATGGCGATGGTTGGATCTGTCGAATCAAACCTGAAGACTTAAATGAAATGGATGAATTAATGGACGCAGATGCTTATCAAGCCAGTGTCAGCGATACGAATGAATAATTTATATTCTGATCATGCGTGATTGATCGTGTTAATTAGGAAATAGTGATGCCTTTTATTCCTCATACTGAAAATGATATTCAAGCCATGTTATCTACTATTGGTGTTAAAAAAATAGATGATTTGTTTGATGAAATTGCTTCTGAAATTCCAACAACACAATTACATAATATGCCGGAAGGGTTGAGTGAAAGTGATGCGATACGTTTGCTGTCGGATCGTGCGCCGTTAGTAAAACCCGGTTTTAATTTTTTAGGTGCTGGCGCTTATGATCATTTTATTCCTGCAGCAGTATGGGATTTGGTGACGCGTGGTGAATTTTATACAGCATATACACCTTATCAACCAGAGGCCAGTCAAGGTACGCTCGAAGTTATTTTTGAATATCAATCGATGATGACTGAGTTGATGAATATGGAAGTGTCTAATGCATCGCTGTATGACGGCGCATCCGCATTAGTTGAAGCTGTTTTAATGGCGCTGCGCATCCAAAAAAATAGTTCTAAAAAAATTCTCGTGCCTTATAATTTACATCCACATTATCGTGATGTATTAAAATCTATTTTGCGTTATCACGCGATAGAATTGGTTCAGTGGCATTACGATGAAAAATCCGGATTGGTTGATTTAAGTCAGTTACAAAAAATAAATTCAGATGAATTTGCGGCGATTATTATTTCACAGCCCAATTTTTTTGGATGCATTGAAGCGGTTGATGCGATTACTAATCTTGCGCATGAAAAAAAGGCTTATGTGATTGGTGTTGTGAATCCACTTGCGATGAGCTTGCTTAAATCGCCTGGAACATGGGGTGATACCGGTGCTGATATTGTGTGTGGTGAAGGTCAGCCGTTGGGTGTGCCGTTAGCAGGTGGCGGACCATATTTTGGTTTTTTATGTTGTCGTAAAAAAGATATTCGACAATTGCCAGGCAGAATCGTAGGAAAAACCAACGATGCGCAGGGTCGACCTGGTTTTGTATTAACGTTGCAAGCGCGTGAGCAACACATTCGTCGCGCTAAAGCCACTTCAAATATTTGCACGAATCAAGGGTTATTGGTGACGGCTGCAACCATTTATATGCGCATGTTAGGTGGAAAAGGATTGAATGCTATTGCGAAAAAATGTGTTGAGCAAGCAGACACATTAAAAAAATTATTATCTAAAGTGGATGGTTTATCATTTGAATTTGATGCACCTACTTTTCATGAGTTTGTGATTCATTTGCATAGGCCGGTTGATGAAATTATTGAAAAGCTTCAAGACTATGGTTTGCAACCAGGGCTTAGTTTGAATCAATATTATGATGAATTGAAAAATAACTTATTGATTTGCGTGACAGAAACAAAAACATTGAGAGATTTAGAGCATTATCGTGAGTGCTTGGTGAAAGTGAATTAAAAGAGAATATCATCTATGGAAAAAAAACTGTTACGTGAACAATTACCGAATATTGCTGAAATGGCAGAGCTTGATGCTGTTCGTTATTTTACACGGTTGTCTCAGCAAAATTTTTCAATTGAAACCAACTTTTATCCATTGGGTTCGTGTACGATGAAATATAATCCACGTGCAGCAAAAGCAATTGCATCGCTGCCAGGTTATTTTCATTTGCATCCTATGACCGATGAAATGCACATGCAGGGTCATTTAGAAAATTTATTTGAACTGCAAGAGATGATTGCAGAATTAACAGGTATGTCAGGTGTTTCTTTAACGCCGATGGCAGGTGCGCAAGGTGAGTTTGCGGGCGTTGCAATGATTAAAAGCTATCACCGTGATCGTGGTGATGATGCACGTACAGAAATGTTAATTCCTGATGCGGCGCATGGTACGAATCCGGCGTCAGCGCGCATGTGTGAATTTGATGTGGTAGAAATTCCCACCTGCACAAAAACAGGGGATATTGATTTAATTGCTTTAAAAAAAGCAGTAGGTCCAAAAACCGCGGGGATTATGCTAACTAATCCATCTACATTTGGTGTGTTTGAAAGAGAGATCAAAAAAATTGCAGAAATTGTGCATAAAGCAGGTGGTTTATTGTATTACGATGGTGCAAATTTAAATGCTATTTTAGGAAAAGTCAGGCCGGGTGATATGGGTTTTGATGTTATGCATTTGAATTGCCACAAAACATTCGCAACACCGCATGGCGGTGGTGGTCCAGGATCAGGTCCTGTTGCTGCTAATGAAAAATTAAAAGATTATCTGCCCACGCCAATAGTGGGTAAAAACCAACAGGGTTATTATTGGGTTACGCAAAAAGAAAAACCAAAATCAATTGGCAGATTATCTTGTTTTATGGGGAATGCAGGTGTTTTATTACGCGCACAAGTTTATTTGCGATTACTTGGAAGAGAGGGTGCAAAACGCGTCAGTCAATTTGCAACAATGAATGCTAATTATTTAATGAAGCGATTAGAAAAAATTGGATACACGTTGGCATTTCCAAAGCGTCGTGCAAGCCATGAATTTATTGTTACAGCAAAACCATTAAAAGATAAAACGGGCGTGACAGCGCTTGATATTGCAAAACGATTATTGGATTTTGGTATCTATGCTCCTACGATTTATTTTCCGTTATTAATTTCAGAGTGTTTGTTGATTGAGCCTACTGAAACTGAAAATAAAAATACATTGGACCAATTTATTGAAGCGATGGAAATTATTTTTAAAGAAGCGCATGAAAATCCAGAAAAATTAAAAGGTGCGCCATACACAACGCCGATTGGACGATTAGACGAAGTAAAGGCAGCGAAAGAATTGGTTGTGAAATAAAAAAGCCAGCGCGTTAGAGAAAGTCTTCTAAGCCATAAACCAGATGATTAAGCTCCATTACTTTTCTGCAGCATAAAAATAATCCTGGCATCATGGCATTACGATCTGTTGCATTGTGTTGCAGTGTTAAGGTTTCTCCTGATCCACCAAAAATCACTGCTTGATTGGCAAAAACGCCGGTCATTCGAACAGCATGGATGGGTACGTCATAGTAACTTTCACCGCGGGCTGCTTTGTCTTTTAATTGGATATCAACTTGGTTGCTTGTGTTTTTTTTATTTTTTGTTTCAGCGATTAATTCAGCGGTTCTTTTTGCTGTACCGGATGGCGCGTCTTTTTTTTGTGGATGATGATATTCAATAATTTCGACATCAGGAAAATATTTCGCTGCATCTTGTGCGTACTTCATCATTAAAATGGCGCCGATTGAAAAATTGGGTGCAATAATACAGCCAATTTTTTTAGATTCACATTTGTCTGATAAGCATTTTATTTGATCTGACGATAATCCAGTTGTGCCAATCACAAGGCGTGCACCAGCATCGATAATGGTTTGGGCATTTTCAAAAACACTGGTCGGTGTGGTCCAATCGATGACGACATCAATTTTATTTTTTTTAATTTCTGATAATAAATCATGATTGCGAGACGTTGTTGCTGCCAAATGTAAATCTGTTTGATCTGCAATGGCAGCAGCCGTTGTTTGACCCATCTTTCCATTAACGCCGTTAATAAGAATGTTGATCATAGTGGTGCTCGTTATCAGTGATTTGCAGCCCGATCCATTTTTAATAGACCGCAGATGACTTAATTAGCCCAAATTTTTCTCAGCAAATTCCCAGTTTACTAAATTCCAGAAATGCTCGACATATTTCGCGCGATCATTGCGTGTGTCGATATAGTAAGCATGTTCCCAGACATCGCAGGTTAATAATGGTTTTTTGCCATCTAATAAGGGATTGCCTGCGTTACCGGTTTGTAAAATTTCCAGCTCATCCGCATTGTTTTTTACTAACCATACCCAGCCTGAACCAAATTGGGTGAGCGCTGCTTTAGTAAAAGCTGTTTTAAAATCGGCGAATGATCCAAAATATTTTTTAATAGCATCAGCTAAATGACCCGTGGGTTCGCCACCGCCATTGGGTGACAAGCTATGCCAGTAAAATGTGTGATTCCATACTTGTGCGGCGTTATTAAAAATACCGCCCGTTGCTTTTTTGATAATGTCTTCTAGTGACATGTTTTCAAATTCGTTTCCTGTGATTAAATTATTTAAATTGGTGACATATGCACGATGATGTTTTCCATAGTGATATTCAAGCGTTTCTTTTGAGATGTGTGGTGCCAGTGCATCTATTGCGTAAGGTAATGGGGGTAATTCAAAAGTCATTGTAAAATCTCCTGTACATTAAACATTTTGTTGTCACAATACCGTATTTTTTTATATGAAGCCAGTTAACCCTTATTTGAGATAGGGTTAATGTCTATAGCCTGTTTATTTTATGACACTTTAGATAAAGGCTAAAAAAGGCGCGGCATTTCATGTTATTTTGTTTTAATGTTTAAAAGGTACATATTTATTGGTATTTGGCCTTCCTTTTACAAAAAGAGTCAGTATTTTTTGTTAAAAATGAATAGCCTGCCTAACGCGATTCCTCGAAAATTCATATTACTTTAAGCTTGGTGACGTATCATGATGGTTAGTTGCGTAGCTGGACTCTTTTCTTTATGATGAGTCACATTTTTTTGATTATTAACTGAGGTGATTACGATGTCATTAGTTACAAGACAAGCTCCTGATTTTACTGTACCTGCTGTATTGGGTAGTGGCGAAATTGTTGGAAGCTATAGTTTTAAAGAATCAACCAAAGGTAAATATGCACTTGTATTTTTTTACCCACTGGATTTTACTTTCGTTTGTCCATCTGAGTTGATTGCATTGGATCATGCGGTCGCAGAATTTAGCGCGCGTAATGTGGAAGTGATTTCTGTTTCTATTGATTCGCAATTTACACACAACGCATGGCGTAATACACCAGTCGATAAGGGTGGTATTGGCGCAGTAAAATATACGATGGTGGCTGATGTTGCGCATACGATTGCACGTTCATATGGTGTTGAGCATCCTGAAGCGGGTGTTGCGCTACGTGGTGCATTTATTATCGATGACAAAGGCATTGTGCGTGCAGAGTTAATTAATGATTTGCCGTTGGGTCGTAGTATGGCGGAAATTATTCGTTTGATTGATGCATTACAATTTACCGAAAAACATGGTGAAGTGTGCCCAGCAAATTGGAAAAAAGGTGATAAAGGAATGACTGCCTCACCAACCGGTGTTGCCTCTTATCTTGCTGAAAATGCAGATCGCTTGTAATCAAATTTGCTGATTTTTTTCAGTATCTCGCGCCAACTTTTGTTGGCGCTTTTTTTATCTAAATTTATTGATCATATAACAGAATAATTCTGCAGTTTGCTTTGCGTCATAAATAGCAGAATGCGCCTCATCTTTGTTAAACCCGATGCGCGCAGCACGTAATGCCTTCGCTAATACGGTTTTCCCAAAAAACAATCCCGACAGTGTTGCTGTATCAAAAACAGTGAATGCATGAAAAGGAGTTGCTTTTAATTTGCAGCGTTTAGCGGCAGATAAAATAAACGATAAATCAAAGTGTGCGTTGTGCCCGACTAATACGGCGCGTCGACAGTCTGTTTTTTTTAAGGCTTGTTCCGCAAAGTCAAATAACTGTATCAGTGCATCTTTTTCAGAAATATCAAATCGAAAGGGATGAAAGGGATCGATGCCAGTAATTTCTAATGCTTCGGGATCTATTCGAGCGCCTTCAAATGGTGTGACATGACAAGCAAAATCACCAATCGGTCTTAATAGATTGTGGTCATTGTAGTCAAGAGACACAGCCGCAATTTCTAGGATTGCATTTTTTTGCGCATCAACGCCGCTGGTTTCAATATCAATTACAATTGGCAAATAACCATCAAAACGTTTCTTTATTAAAATTGAATTTGCCAAGATAGCATTTCTCCTGCTTTCATTGGAATTAATTCTGTATTACCAAAAGATAATGCATCTTTAATTTTCCAGGGTTTTTTAATTAAGGTGATTTTATTTTTATTGATCGGCAATTGATAAAATGCTGCACCAAAGACGCTCGCAAAATTTTCTAATTTATTGAGAGCATGGTTGCGTTCAAAAATATCTGCATACAATTCAATAGCGGCATGTGCTGAATAAATGCCAGCGCATCCGCATGCAGCTTCTTTTTGATCTCTTGTATGTGGCGCGCTATCAGTGCCCAAGAAAAATTTTGGATTACCACTTATGGCAGCTTTGATTAATGCTTGTTGATCATCTGTGTGTTTTAAAATTGGCATACAAAAATAATGAGGATGAATGCCACCACGAAACAAATCATTGCGATTATAATGCAAGTGATGTGGTGTGATCGTTGCGGCAATATTGTTTGGCGCTGCTTGAATAAATTCAACAGCAGCGCTTGTTGAAATATGTTCAAGAATAATGCGTAATTTTGGAAAATCAGTTAAAACTGTTTTTAGTGTGGTTAAAAATAATTTTTCACGGTCGAAAATATCGACGTCTTTCTCAATAGATTCTCCATGAATGCATAAGGGTAAGTCCGCTGATTGCATGGCTTCTAATAAGGGGTAAATTGTTTTTATGTTTAAAATGCCTGAATCAGAGAGGGTTGTTGCGCCTGCGGGATAATATTTTGCGGCAACAATGATGCCTGATTTTTTTGCATCCAGGAAAAGATCGGATGACAAAGTATCTGTTAAATATAAAGTCATTAAAGGTTCAAATTGCAATCCTGTTGGGATGTTACTGATAATCCGACTGCGATATTCGTGTGCTTGAGCGATTGTTGTGATGGGCAGTTTTAAATTTGGCATCACGATAGCACGTGCAAATTGTCTTGCCGTATCTGCAACGGTGCGCTTTAAAAAGGCATCATCACGCAAATGACAATGCCAATCGTCAGGTTGAGTGATCAATAAATTGTTCATAATTTTCTCAAAAATGGAATCGCGAAAAACATTGTAGCAAATTTGAAAAAATAGCGTTATGATCTTCAGCCTTTATATTTTGAAAGTAAAGTTTTTGCAACATTTTGGGAGTAAGTAACAGTGAAACGAGTGATATTACCGATTAGTGCATTGAGTGCATTTATGTTGTCAGCCTCAAGTTTTGCAGCTACCAGTCATGCATCAACTACTGTGCTTACAGCACAAGTGAAGCAATTGAGTGCGCAAACAAAAAAATTGGAACGAGAAGTTTCAGCCTTGCATGTACAAGTAAATCAAAAAAGTACAAAAGCGGCGCACAAAAAAAACAGTTTTCATCATCCCAAGTTTGCAAAAACAACTAACATACCGTGGTCACATTTTGTAACGGTTACTACAACTCCATTTAATAATAAAAAAATGGATTTTGATGGTGCTGATGTGCTTTATAATGCGCCTTCGATTAACGAAGATTTATTGTTATTGCAGCAAAAACAAAAATTACAAAATGAAATGGCTGCGCGAGGTTATGCATTGAATCGCCCTATTTTACAACTCAGTGGTGCTGTTCAAGGTGAGCTGTATTCAAATGGTGGGTTTGGTACGAAAGCAACAGACGGTGTGAGTTTATCAACTGCCGAATTAGACATGAATGCGATTGCAAGTCCGTGGGCAACTGCTTTTATGTCGTTGAATTATAGCGGTTCTCCCATTAGTACGGGAAATCGTATGCCAAATTCGAATGTTTATTTGAGTCGAGGATTTTTAACCTTAGGCAATTTAAATCATTGTCCAGTGTATTTCAGCGCTGGTTTGATGTACGTACCCTTCGGTCGTTACTCAACAGGCATGATCGATACACCGTTAACGCAGTCACTTGCAAAAACGCGTACACCAGCAGTTTTATTAGGATTTAGTTTAAACAATGGTTTATTCGGATCGGTTTATGGCTATTCTGGTAGCAGAACGTCAGGTGGAAATGATTTATTCAAGCAAAGTGGTGTGAATATCGGACTTAAAAACAAATTTGCTTTCAATGACAGTTATCAAGTTTCCGCAGGTTGGATTTCTAACATCGCCGATTCAGAAGGTCAGCAATTAAACGGATTATCAACAACAGGCACACAATTTGCTGGTTTTGCAGCAGGTAATACCACTAATAATCTTACGCACAATGTTAATGGTGTTGATGCCAATGGTTCCGTGGTGTTGGGACCGGTTACTGTGTTGGGTGAATACGTAGGTGCAGCAGAACGTTATGCAACATCGGATATGGTCTTTAACAGCAAAGGCGCTGAGCCAACAGCGATGCATGCAGAAGTGGATTATTTGTTGCCATTCTTCGCGAAAAAATATGGTACGTCAGTCGGTGTTTCTTATGGTCATACATGGGAAGCGTTAGCATTGAATTTGCCGCGTGATAGCTATGCTGCTTTCGTGAATACCAGTTTGTGGCGTGAAACACAAGAAAGCCTCGAGTTTCGTCATGATAACGATTATAGTGCTGCTGATACTGCGTCAGGTCGTGGTGCAACGACAAACATCGCAGGTACAGGAAAAAGTCGTGACTCTGTGTTAGCGCAAGTCAGTGTATTTTTCTAAGCAAGTCGATTTTTTTGATTAAATGGAACCCGCTAATGGAAACGTTATGCGGGTTTTTTTATTTGGTATAACAAATGAAGATAACAGAAATATTTTTTTCATTGCAAGGTGAAACGAATACAGTTGGATTGCCAACGGTATTTATTCGTCTTACGGGTTGCCCACTACGTTGTCAGTATTGTGATACTGCTTATGCATTTTCAGGTGGAAAAAATTATACCATCGACGAAGTGCTGACCACGATTTCAAGTTATAAAACAAAATATGTCACTGTTACAGGCGGCGAGCCTTTGGCGCAAACAGCGTGTCATGCGCTTTTAAAAAAATTATGCGATTTGGATTATATTGTTTCATTAGAGACCAGTGGTGCTTTGGCTATTTCAGCAGTTGATCCGCGAGTGATTAAAATTGTAGATATTAAAACGCCAGGGTCGCTTGAAGTAGCTAAAAATAATTTTGATAACGTGCCATATCTTTTATCGCACGATCAAGTTAAGTTCGTTATTTGCGATCGCAACGATTACGAGTGGTCCAAAAAAATAATGGATCAATTCAAATTAAGTGAAAAATGTGACATATTATTTTCGCCAAGTTTTAATCAAATGCGTTATGCAGATTTAGCGGATTGGATTTTGGCGGATCAGTTGCCGGTGCGATTTCAAGTGCAATTGCATAAGGTCATTTGGGGTGATGTTGCGGGAAAATAAGATTCAAATTGAAAAGGATAATACATTAACTTGTGAGCAGTTATAGCGATGAAGCAATCACCCGTTGAAAAAAAATTATTCCATTATGTGACTAAAGCGATTGCCGATTATAAATTAATCGAGAAAGGCGATCGTGTGATGGTTTGTTTATCTGGCGGAAAAGATTCGTATACGATGCTCACAATTTTGAATTTAATTCGTTTGGAATGGCGTAATTCATTTGAAATTTTTTCATATACGCTTGATCAATCACAGCCCGGCTGGGATGATTCGCACATGCGAACTTGGTTGTCAGATCGTAACATTAAACATGAGATTGAAACGCGTGATACGTATTCTGTTGTAAAACGCGTGATTCCAGAGGGGCAAACTTATTGTTCGCTGTGTTCACGGCTGCGTCGTGGCAATATTTATCGTTATGCGGAAGATAATGGATACAATAAAGTAGCGCTGGGTCATCATCGTGATGATTTAATTCAAACCTTATTGATGTCTGTTTTATATTCCGGACAAATTAAATCGATGCCGCCAAAATTATTATCAGATAATAAAAAACACATTGTCATTCGCCCCATGAGTTATTGTCAGGAAAATGACATCAAAGACTATGCGCGAGAGCAGCAATTTCCAATCATTCCATGTACGTTGTGCGGCTCGCAAGAAAATATGACGCGTAAAAAAGTGAAAAAATTAATTGACGATTTGTCAGCGGATAACCCTAAAATTCCGAGTAATATGTTGCATGCCTTACAAAGTGTGCACCCAAGTCAATTAATGGATAAGAAGCTATGGGATTTTAATTTATTGGGGTTGGAGTAGGTGAGCGACCTTCTGAAGTTGTTTCGTTTCGATCTGCATTAAAGAAAAATGCGGGTGTTGAATCAGTTGGTTGGGCGCACCAACTTGGATTGGCGAATCCAACTAGAGCGCCGATAATGCCCCAAGCACTAAATGAAATGCCCATTATTTTTGCAATTTCAATCTCAGTTGTTTTTGTTGAATTAAGATTGTGGACAAGTAAAAAAACAAGGAAAGACAAAATTGAGCCAAAACCACCAAAAATAACAAATCCAATTGCCACAGCTATTTTTTTGTTGGGTATCGCTGTGTTAGGTTGCTGTTGCACCACCATTTAAATAAGTCCTATTGAAAATAACTGTTTTAACCCACATATTGAGAGTATATAAAATAGCACGTAGGTGAAAACAAATGCGAATGGAAAAATTTACTCATCTTTTTCAAACGGCGCTTGCAGATGCGCAGTCTATGGCGCTGGGTTATGAAAATCAAGTGATTGAACCTGAGCATGTGATGCTGGCTATGTTGCGTCAAGCTGATGGTACTATTTCAGGCGTGTTAACACAGACAGGTGCTTCTATTGAAAACCTTGAGAATGAATTAGAGAGTGCCATTAGTCGTTTTGCTAAAGTAGAAGGCACGCCGGGACAAGTGCATGTTTCGGGTGTATTGGCTCAATTGTTAAATCGATGCGATCAATTGGCACAGCTTCATCAGGATCAATTTATTTCATCTGAACTCTTTTTATTGGCAGCTTTTGAAGTAAAGTCGGCATTACAAACAATGCTAAAAAAATCGGGTATCGTGGAAAAAAAATTGCAAGAGGCGATTAAAAAAATGCGTGGTAATGAAAAAGTTTCCGATGCGAATGCAGAAGGCACACGAAAAGCGTTAGAAAAATATACAATTGATTTAACAGCGCGTGCGCGTGCTGGAAAATTAGATCCTGTGATTGGGCGCGATGAGGAAATTCGTCGTACCATACAAGTTTTACAGCGTCGCACAAAAAATAATCCTGTTTTAATTGGTGAGCCAGGTGTGGGAAAAACAGCGATTGCAGAAGGATTGGCTTTGCGTATTGTTAATGGTGAAGTGCCTGAAGGAATGAAAAATAAAAGTGTTTTATCGTTGGATATGGGTGCATTAATTGCAGGCGCAAAATTTAGAGGTGAGTTTGAAGAAAGATTAAAAGCTGTTTTGAAAGATTTATCTTCACGTGGCGGGCAAGTTATTTTATTTATTGATGAGTTGCATACGATGGTTGGTGCTGGAAAAGCAGAAGGCGCGATGGATGCGGGTAATATGTTAAAGCCAGCGCTTGCGCGGGGCGAGTTACATTGCATTGGCGCAACGACATTAGATGAATATCGACAGTATATTGAAAAAGATGCAGCGCTTGAGCGACGCTTTCAAAAAATATTGGTAGATGAGCCATCAGTTGAGGAAACGATTGCAATTTTACGTGGATTAAAAGAAAAGTATGAAGTGCATCATGGAGTGACTATCACTGATCCCGCTATTGTTGCTGCAGCAACATTATCTCATCGTTACATTACAGATCGACAATTACCGGATAAAGCGATCGATCTTATTGATGAGGCGGCGAGTGAAATTCGAATGGAAATTGATTCTAAGCCGCACGAGCTAGATCGTCTTGATAGAAAGCTCATTCAATATAAAATTGAGCGGGAGGCCTTAAAAAAAGAAAAAGACGATGCATCACAAAAACGGCTTAAAGATTTAGAAAAAGAAATTCAAAAATCAGAAAAAGAATATGCAAATTTGGAAGAAATCTGGAAAGCCGAAAAAATAAACTTACAAGGCGCTCAAAAAATTAAGGAAGAATTGGATAAGGCACGCATGAATTTAGAAGCAGCAGCTCGCGCTTCTGATTTATCAAAAATGTCAGAATTACAATATGGTTTAATTCCAGATTTAGAAAAGAAATTAAAAAAAGCAGAAGACGCGGAAAAAGCGGTTGAGTCAAAAGATAAAAATAAATTGTTGCGCTACAAAGTCACAGATGAAGAAATTGCAGATGTGGTTTCAAAGTGGACGCATATTCCTGTTTCTCGCATGCTCGAAGGTGAGAAAGAAAAATTATTACGCATGGAAACCGTTTTGCATGACAGTGTTATTGGTCAAAATGAAGCAGTCAATGCAGTTGCAAATGCAATTCGTCGTTCACGTGCAGGAATGTCTGATCCCAATCGACCAATTGGTTCGTTTTTATTTTTAGGGCCAACTGGCGTGGGTAAAACTGAATTATGCAAAGCATTGTCTTTATTTTTATTTGATACCGTTGATGCAATGGTTCGTATTGATATGTCTGAATTTATGGAAAAGCATGCGGTTGCCAAATTAATTGGCGCGCCGCCGGGTTATGTTGGTTATGAAGAAGGGGGTTATTTAACGGAAAGTGTGCGTCGCAAGCCCTATTCACTTTTGTTGTTAGATGAAATTGAAAAAGCACATCCAGATGTATTCAACATTTTATTGCAAGTGCTGGATGATGGGCGATTGACTGATGGGCAAGGACGCACGGTTGATTTTAAAAATACAGTCATTGTCATGACCTCAAATTTAGGTTCGGAAATCATTCAGGAATTTTCAAATGAAGGTTATGTGAAAATGAAAGAAATGGTGATGGAAGTGGTGCGTAAAAGTTTTCGCCCGGAGTTCATTAATCGTATTGATGAATCTGTTGTATTTCATGCGCTGGGTCAAAATGAAATTGCGCGCATTGCTAAGATACAAATTCAAAAAATCACACAGCGCTTGCATGCATTAAATTACAAAATAGTGGTTTCAGATGATGTGCTTAATTTTATTGCAAAAGTGGGTTTTGATCCTGCGTATGGTGCGCGGCCATTAAAACGCGCTATACAGCAATATTTAGAAAATCCGTTGGCGCAAGCGATTTTGGCTGGACAGTTTTCGCCGAATGATACTATTCAGGTTGCAGTTAAGGCGGATCAATTGGTTTTTTCAACTTGATTGGAAAAACACGGTATTGACGAAGTAGCTTTGTATTTTTAAGATGTTTTACGCTTAAAAACAAGGAAGAGAGCATGCATTATTGGAACGCTGTGTTAGATGAAGTTTTGCATAAAGATGAGGATGTTCACGCGTTTTTTTTTACCAATCGAGGGCGCTTAGATGAATTGCTTGCAATACCGGCGAGTCCACCAATCAAAACCAGTAATCCCTATAAAAAGCGTACTTATTATTTAGGGGATCGCTTTCCGAGTGTGTATTTAACAAGGCGTGAAGCTGAAGCCATGTTTTGGATTATCCAAGATTATACGTTTGCGCGTGCAGCACATAAAATGAATTTATCTCCCCGTACTGTTGAGTTTTATGTTAAAAATCTGAAATTAAAATTGCAATGCAGAACTAAAAAAGAGCTGGTTGAAAAAATAATACAAACTGATTTATTGCAGCAGCTTGAAAGCGAAGATCATCGTATTGTGTGGCATTGATGAATCATGTGTTTCGATTCATAGGAAAAAAAGATCTTTTGATCTTTTTGGTTTTTATTGAAAGTTTATGCGATGGTGACTGCAATGCTCAAAATAGATCCCATTGGATTAATATTTTTTTAAAGCACAGCGCTGAGGCATATCTCAGTGCTGTGTTTTAATTAATGCCCCCTTAAGTTGTGTCGTGTCTGTTTGGGTGGCACAATAAGTACTGTGTAAATATTGATCTGGCTGAGTGTATGTTTAATTCATTCAATAGAACCTTGTGCAATAGCACAAACAGTACATTACATAAAAACTGTGTGACTGATCAAACTACGCTGCTAGCTTCGGTGGTCTTGTATGTTGCTGCACCCATTGTATTGGCTCTCATGTTCTCCTTATGTTATTACCAACATTGGAAAAAAACACGTTCCAATGCATCCGAAGGTGTGGGGAGAGTGGCATTCAACGAATGGAATGTTGACACCGAAATAGAGCAAAAGGTGATCCAGCCCTAAGTTGAGAGAAATAGATATCAGTTGTTCCTAGTTTTATTGCATAAATCGATTTTATATTTTGCGTACTTTAAGTAAGCTTCTTCCTTTTAAAAAAATTCGTCATATAAATTAATTTCAGGGTAAATAAACTCTCTCTTTTTGAAAAAGAAGATTGAGAGATTGAATAAGCTTCCCCATTTTACAAAGGGAGGAGAAAATAGTTTGCGCAACCTTTTTTCAAAGTGGAGAGGAAAATATTTTATATAACGCTTGTATAGCTGTTGGCTCAAGTCTTGTCCCTGCTGAGGTATCAACAAGCTGAAACCGAGACGCTAGTTGATGCAAATAATCGTTATTAATTTGGCATAGTAGTATAATCTAGAAATAATTGATTTGATGCACTGCTGAATAATGCAACCCAACAATCTAAAAGGATTTATTATGGCCACTCATCCAGAAACACCTCTTTTTCAACTATCCATCGATCGTTTGCGTGCATTGTGTGATGTCGTAATGGGTGTTGTTTTTGTTATTTTGGTTTTGAATATTGATATTCCTGATTTATCTGTTGTTAAAACCACGCAAAATCTAATGGCTGTTTTTTCTGCGCAGTTACCCGCCATATTTTCATTTGTTATTTGTTTTTTGGTAGTTGCGAAATGTTGGCAAATTCACAATTTACTTTTTTATCATGTGAAGCAAGTTGATAAGCGCATTTTATGGTTAACCATGTTTTATTTATTAACGATTGCCTTTTTAGTTTTTACGGGTGGTTTGCGTATTCATTTTTTAGATAAAATGGTAGTGATTGTTTTTTCGGTGAGTTTGATGTTACCGCCATTGTTGTTGTCTATGCTCTGTGCTCGTGTGGTTTATGCTTGGCAATTGGATGAGTCTATTTATTTATCTGAGAATCGAAAAAAAGCAGCGGTAATTTTAATGCTGAAAATATTTTTGATTCCTTTGCTTGCGATTATTTCGGTTCTATTAACTTATGTTAATTTTCAGTTAGCTTATTATATTTGGTCGGCGATGATTTTGATCATTTTTGTTTAATGTACATTCTGATCATTCTTCGCCTTGTTTTTTAGGGTGATTTGCTTTACCTTGCTCCTACTATGATCCACCCTACTTGGCAAAATGCATTATCTCATGCAATCACACGTTTCAGTGATTTATGTGAAGTATTGCAGTTAAATGTCGCTGATGCTGATTTGATTGCTCAAGCCCAACACTCTTTTCCTTTGCGTGTTCCGCGTGAATTTGTATCACGCATGGAAATGGGTAATTCACGTGATCCATTGCTGCTACAAGTATTGCCACAAGCAATTGAGATGCAAAAAGTAGATGGTTTTTCAGTTGATCCATTGAGCGAAAATAAAAAAAATCCCATTCCGGGTTTGTTGCATAAATACCCCAATCGCGTTTTGCTGACATTAAGTGGAGCGTGTGCCGTTCATTGTCGATATTGTTTTCGTAGGCATTTCCCTTATGAAGATAATACACCGGGTCGTGCTAATTGGGATTCATTTATTCATTACATTGCAAATCAAAGTCAAGTTGATGAAGTGATTTTCAGCGGCGGTGATCCCTTAATTTTGAAAGATCATTTGTTGGCTGAGTTGGTTTTGCAATTAGAAAAAATTCCTCACCTTAAGCGATTACGTATCCATACCCGTTTACCGATTGTGATTCCTGCGCGGGTAACTGATGAGTGGATTGCTTGGATGCAACAATCCCGTTTTCAAATTACCGTAGTTGTGCATTGTAACCATGCAAATGAAATTGATGATGCCGTATTGCAAGTATTAAAACGATTACGCAGTGTGGTAACAGTTTTAAATCAATCGGTCTTGTTGAAAGATATCAATGATGATGCAACCGCTTTAGTGAATTTAAGTAAGCGATTATTTGAGGCAGCCGTGTTGCCCTATTATTTGCATTTGCTGGATAAAGTAGATGGTGCTGCGCATTTTGATGTGCCTGAAGAAAAAGCAAATAATTTGATGCAGGCAATGAAGCAGCAGCTGCCCGGATTTTTAGTGCCAAAGTTAGCGCGTGAAGTATCGGGCATGTTAAGTAAATTATATTAACTGGGTCGACCCATTTGGTGTTCAAAATCATCCACTGCTTGTTGCACAACTCTTCGAAATTCCAGTGGTTCAGGAATGAATGGAAAACGATCTCGGGTGCCGCCTGTGCCGATAATGGTAATCGCGCCATAATTGAAAATTCTACCGATGATCGTTTGATCTACTAAAACGCCTTCGACTTTATCGAGCATTAATTCGAGTGAGGCGCGCTTAATCCAGCCTGTTTTAATAACCACACGTTTATTGGTAACAGCATATTCTGATGTGATGTAATAAATATAAGCATTGGTTAACCAGTAAGCGCTCAGTAAAAATAAGGCGGTTGAGGCAATTTCTCGTATTGACCAGGTTTGAAAAATGGCATATGAAAATTGCATGGGTGCAAACAAAAAAATATAAATTGAGCCAAGCATTGCCCAACATCCGGATGAGAAAATAACCCAGTGCGGTCGAACACCATAAATCATTTTTTCATTTTGCAATAAATTATCTTGAACATATTTCATCGGTTGCATTTTGGTAAGCCTCCATCGCGCAAAAAAAGTCGCTGATAACGTGAAACCGTTTTTTTGAGTATATACCCAACAGACTTCACAATGCGAACGTTTGCATTATTGCGGTGTTATGGTATCCATTTTGGTGATGCCGCGTAGCCCACGTGGCAGTAAATTGCCGCGTCGTCCACGTTCACCATGAAAACTCATTAAATCACTTGATTTTAAAGTAAGTTGTCGTTTTCCAGAGGTTAATAATAAACTCGATTTTTTAAATAAAGCGACAACGCCGAGGCAAAACTCTTCGCGCGAAGCTGCTTTGCTGCTCGGAATTTGAATCATTTTATTTCCCTTGCCGCGTGGTAATTCAGGTAGCTCAACTAATGGAAATACCAGTAAATGTCCTATGTTGGTCAGTACAGCGACATATTGTGACTGGATATCTGAAATTAAAATGGGTTGTAATGCCAGCGAGCCTTTCGGACATTTCAATACCGTTTTCCCGTTGCGATTTTTGGTATATAAATTTTCAAGTGTGGTGATAAAACCATAACCAGCATCAGAGGTAATCAGAAAACGATCATCTGGTTTTCCAACAATCATGCCAACTACTTCGCTGCCCGGTGATAAAATAAATCGGGATGATAAAGGTTCGCCTTGACTGCGTGCCGATGGCAGCGTGTGTGCTAATAAGGAAAAACTTTTTCCTGCTGAGTCGACGAAGATAACAGTATCGTTACTTTTTGCATGTATTTTTTGATAAAATTCATCTCCAGCGCGATAATTTAATGTTGTGCCATCAATATCATGACCTTTTGCTGCGCGCACCCACCCTTTTTTAGATAAAACAATGGTGATATTTTCAGTAGGTGCAATTTCCTCAAAGCTCATTGCGCGTGCTTCTGCGCGCGTTACGATAGGTGAGCGTCTCTTATCGCCAAATAGTTTTTGATCGGCTTTTAATTCATTTTTGACGAGCGTTTTTAATTTCGCTGCTGACCCCAATGTTTGTTCAATACCATCTTTTTCAGTATTTAATGCATTTTGTTCATCGCGAATTTTAATTTCTTCGAGTTTTGCAAGTTGTCTCAGTTTGATTTCTAAAATCGCGTCAGCTTGGATAAGGCTCAACTTGAATTTTTTCATCAATGCTTTTTTAGCATCATCTTCTTCGCGAATAATGCGAATGACTTCATCAATGTGTGCGTAAACAGTTAAAAACCCTTCAAGCAAATGCAGTCGTTCTAAAATATTTTTCAAACGAAACTCTAATCGACGACGTACGGTAGCGATACGATAAGTGAGCCATTCATTTAAAATAGTAAGCAATGACTTTACTTGTGGGCGACCGTTGATCCCGATTAAATTAAAATTAACGCGAAAACTTTTTTCGAGTTCGGTAGTGGCAAATAGATGTGACATAAGCTGATCGATATCAACCCGATTGCTGCGTGGAACAATAATGAGGCGTGTTGGTGTTTCATGATCAGATTCATCACGTAAATCGACAACCGTGGGTAACTTTTTCGCTTGCATTTGACCTGCAATTTGTTCGAGTATTTTACTTGCCGATACTTGATGGGGTAATGCAGTGATGACAATATCATCGTCTTCGCGAATGAATGTGGCGCGTGTTCGTACCATGCCATTTCCGGTTTCATATAATTTTTTAATGTCAGCAATCGGGGTGATAATTTCTGCAGCAGTTGGAAAATCAGGTGCTTTAATAATTTTTAAAATATCGGGTAAAGTTGATTTTGGGTTTTCTAGTAAATGAATACAAGCGTTGGTGACTTCAGTTAAGTTGTGCGGTAATAAATCAGTTGCCATACCAACAGCAATGCCTGATGCGCCGTTTAATAACACATTAGGTAGCCGTGCAGGTAACAAAGAAGGTTCTTCTAGTGTGCCATCAAAATTGGCAACCCAATCCGTCGTGCCTTGCTGTAATTCTGCTAATAATGCTTGAGCGTATCCCGCTAAACGTGATTCTGTATAACGCATTGCAGCAAATGACTTTGGATCATCGCTTGATCCAAAGTTACCTTGACCATCTACTAGTGGATAACGATAAGAAAAAGGCTGCGCCATTAATACCATTGCTTCGTAACAGGCGCTATCACCATGCGGATGAAATTTACCAATCACATCACCAATAGTCCGCGCTGACTTTTTATATTTTGCCGTGTTTTTCAAGCCCAGCTCGGACATTGCGTAAATAATACGACGTTGTACTGGTTTTAGTCCATCAGCAATATGTGGTAGCGCACGATCTAAAATGACGTACATGGCATAATCAAGGTACGCTTTTTCACTAAAGGCAAAGATGGACTGTTTTTCAATATCAGAGTAAGTTTGTTTTGACATAATTTAAATTTCTGTCGTTATGAGTTGATTTCGTTTTCCGCGTTTGCGTAATGGTTGCGCTGCGGGTTGCCAGTTATCAATATCAATCCGTTGACGGGGTTTAAATAAACGTTCAATTTCATGGTGATTGCCAAGCGCATGGCAAATCGCAATTAAACGCGCTAGTGAAATTTGTCCAGTGCGCTCAAAACGCTTTAATGTATGGACATTAATTTTTGCATTTTTAGCAAGCACGTCGCGGGTCCATGTTTTTTGTAAACGCACTGCAGTGAGTCGTTTTGCTAATTCTAAGCACGTTTTTTTTGCTGACATGCAAGACTTCCTTTTGCATCGTAAAAACAGATCATATATTATCTGCCATATTGCAACTTGGCAATTATATTTTTTTGCTATTTTTAGAGGTGTTATGCGTCAACTTTCTATTTTTGATAAAGTGTTAACGCAAGTAAATGATGCACTAACAACTGTTTTTACTGTGTCATCTGATGCGCGAAAAAGCCCAGCGGAAAAAATAGATGATGTTGTTTTAACCGAAAAAGAGAAAAAAAATAGTATGGGTTATATGCGTGTCAATCACACAGGTGAGGTATGCGCGCAGGCATTGTATCGCGGACAATCGATTGGTTGTCGTTCTGAAAAAACACGCAGAATGCTTGAGCAATCATGTATTGAAGAAACGGATCATTTGGCTTGGACAAAACAAAGACTCAGTGAATTGAATGGAAAAACCAGTTACCTAAATATATTTTTTTATGGGAATGCTTTTTTTATTGGAGCAGTAGCGAGTTTGGTTGGCGATCGCTGGAGTTTGGGTTTTGTTTCTGAAACTGAAATTCAAGTCGCAGCCCATTTAGAAAAACATTTAGAAAAATTATCGATGGCAGATTTAAAAAGTCGAGCGATTGTTTCTCAAATGCAAATTGAAGAAATGGAGCACGATAAAAAAGCAGTAGCTGCGGGTGCTGTCGAGTTGCCGTTGCCAATTAAACAATTAATGCAATTACATGCAAAAGTCATGACAACGTTGGCCTATTGGATTTAAACAGATTTTTAATAGTATGGTTGTAGCGTGACACGTGAGATTAAAATTAGAATCGAAATCGTGTTCGATAATAACCAGGTTGATCACAACTACTTTCATCCTGCTGTGTTTTTTTTTGTGTTCTGCGGTTTAGTGGAAATAAATTTAATGATGGCGGTTTAGGGTGTTTTTTTTGTGTTGCTGCAGCTTCAGCTTGTTGTTTTGCAGCGAGCGCCGCTTCTTTTAGTCTTTTGTGAGCCACTTTTTCTTTTTTTGTTAATCGAGTTAAATAATGATCAGATTCAAGTTTGTTGATATCTTTTTTAGTCTCTCTTAAGAATTTTTTTTGTAATGGTAATTGCTTTCTTAATGGAAAAGTATTTAATCGATGCGTGCTTGCATGCTTGGAAACTTTTTTTTCTAATTGAGTGAGTAGTTGTCTGCACTCTTTTACTTGCAGTGATAGTCTATTAAGTGTTTCTTTTAGTTGATTAAAATCACTGACTTTGTCTAATGCTCCCCTATCTCGCATGAATAGCCCGTTTATTTTTGAATATGAATCAATTGAATAACAGTGCCTTCTGGATCTGTGCAATAGAAGCTGCGTGCACCATCACGGTGCGTTTTAGGTTCCTTCATTATGTTGACATCATTGTTTTTCAAAAATAAAAACCATTCATCAACTGCTTCAGCTGAATCAACAAAAAAACCAATATGATCGAGTCGTTGTGTCGCGCGCGTTACTTCAAATTTTTCTACACGGTGTAATGCTAAATTATCATTTCCAGATGTGAGGTAAATATTATCAGGATCGGGTTGCCATTCAATTTCCATGTTAAAATTTTTTTGATAGAAATCAGCGCAAGCAGCTACATCAAACACGTTGAGTGCAACATGGCGCAGACCGATTGTTTTTAATTTTTTCATATTTTATCCATCAATGAAGTTTTTTAATAGGGTCATGCCAGATTCTGTTAGGATTGCCTCAGGATGAAATTGTACGCCTTCGATCATCAATTGGCGATGTTTTATCCCCATGATTTCTTGATCATCTGTCCATGCTGTGATTTCAAACTCATTTGATAAGGTGGCGGGATCAATCACTAAGGAGTGGTAACGCGTGGCTTTAAATGGATTGGGAATATTGCTAAAAACCCCTGCGTTATTATGAAAAATATCAGATGTTTTTCCATGCATAATTTTTTTTGCAGAAATAATGCGTGCGCCAAAAGCGTGCGCGATTGCTTGATGTCCCAAGCAAACGCCGAGTATGGGAATGCTGTTCGCAAATTTTTTGATGCAAGATAATGTAATGCCAGCTTCTTCAGGACGACCGGGGCCTGGAGAAATGACAATATAATTTGGATTCGCTCTTTCAATCTCGTCTAAATTGATTTCATCATTGCGAAAAACGCGCACCGCTTGTTTTAGTTTTTCAAAATAATGTACTAAGTTAAATGTGAATGAATCGTAATTATCGATCATTAGCAACATATCGTTTTTCTCATGTATACTTTTACCAGTTTTTCTTTTGGAGACTATCGAATGTTGCGTTTATTATCAATTGTATTTTTTATGGTTATTTCGATAAATACAGTAGGAAAAGAGGTGCTATTAAATTCAATTCATTTGCCGGCGCACTTCAAAATCAGTGTGTATGCAGAGGTACCCGATGCACGTTCGATGACATTGGGTGATAAAGGTATTGTTTTTGTGGGGACGCGAGCGCAATCTGTTTATGCGTTATTGCCAAATAAAAATTATTCACGTGCAAAAAAAGTGGTGGTGTTGGCAAGCCATTTGAATTCACCTAATGGCGTTGCATTTTATCATCATAATTTATATGTTGCCGAAATTAATCGCATTTTAAAATTCCCCAATATTGAAGATAATTTAACCAAGCCTATTTTCCATGTTTTTTATGATAAGTTGCCAACCAGTCCGCATCATGGTTGGCGTTATATAGCTGTTTCACCTGATCATTGGTTATATGTTGCGATTGGCGCGCCATGTAATGTGTGCGAATCCCCTTTGCCTTATGCAACGATTGCGCGTATTCCATTAAATGGGACGGATTTTCAAGTATATGCAAAAGGAGTTCGCAATAGTGTTGGATTTGATTGGAGTCCAATCACAAAAAAAATGTGGTTCACTGAAAATGGACGTGATTGGTTGGGAGATGCTATTCCACCAGATGAATTAAATTATGCGCCACATGGGGGTATGAATTTTGGTTTCCCTTATTTTTATGGCAATAATCAACCTGATCCTGATTTTGGAAAAAATACATCACCAGATGGAATGATCCGCCCCGCATTCGAATTACCTGCGCACGTTGCCGCTTTGGGTATGCGATTTTACACTGGAAAAATGTTTCCTAAGCAATACCATAATCAACTTTTTATAGCTGAACATGGTTCGTGGAATCGCAGCAGGAAGGTGGGTTATCAGGTCGTGATGATTCAAATGAAAAACAATCAACCAGTGAGTAGCGAGGTATTTGCATCGGGTTGGTTGAAAAATGGAAAAGTAACAGGACGTCCAGTAGATTTGCTCGTTATGCCAGATGGTGCTTTGTTGGTATCAGATGATGATGCGAATGTGGTGTATCGAATCAGTTATTAACTTGTGTTTTCATTTATTGGGGTTTGAATTTTAATGAATCGGTCACTAACAGTTTAATTTAGTAAAAATGCTAATCCAGTTGCGCGCGCAACATGTTAATGCATTTTACATAATCGTCTGTGCCAAACAATGCTGATCCCATAACAATGAAATTTGCACCCGCGTCAACAACATTGCGAATGTTGTTGACGTTAATACCGCCATCAACGCCAAGTAATATTTTTGGATTATGTTTTCGGATTATATTTTTAACATTAGTTATTTTTTCAATGCTTGATGGTATAAATTTTTGTCCACCGAATCCGGCAAAAACAGACATTATTAAAATGAGATTGATTTCTAAAAACAAATCATCAGAAATCATGATTTCTTTGTCGGGGTTAAAGGCTAAGCCTGCTTGCATACCTGCATCGTGAATTTTTTTGCATAAAGTAACGGGATCAGAAACAGTACTAGGGTGAAATGTTAATCGATTGGCGCCGGCTTTTGCAAAAGGTGCAATATATTTTTCAGGCTCGGTTACCATTAAGTGCACATCAATTTCAGCGGTAATGCCATCATTACGTAATGCAGAGCAAATGTGTGATCCAAATGTTAAGTTCGGTACAAAATGATGATCCATAACATCAAAGTGAATGACATTTGCGCCGGCTTTTAGTATGTTTTTACAGTCTTTGCCAAGTTGTGCAAAGTTAGCAGATAAAATGGATGCGGCAAAAATGATTGCTTGTGACATAATAACCTCTATTTTCTCTTTATTATGCCGTAAAAAATCGTGTTAGGCTTTTAAAAAATGCAACTTGTGGGGGTTTTTATGTGGTTTGGTTTTTTTTTCAAGGCAAAGTCAGCTGAGGTTGATGCGCTTTCAACATCGTTATTAGACGCAGAAAAACCCTCGTTTTTATCTGCTGAATATGTGTCATTATCTCAGCATGCCGAAAATGATCAATCAAAATATCGCGAGCTCTATAATCGTGTTGTAGCACATTGGTGCGCACAGGATAAGAAAAAAAATCAAAACCAAAATGAAGAGTTTGATAAAACCACAGAAAACAAAAAAGCTATGTTGGAGAGTTGTTTGGCTGTTCTGCGAAATCAAGTTGACGCTCCATTGGCGAATTTGATTCAGTGTTTTGAAAAACTCAGAAAAGAAAATGGATTAAAGCCAGATGGTTGGTTTGTAAGAAGCAGTACAACGGAAGCATTAGTGGCGGAGGTGATTTGTTTTGTGAATGAGCAAAAACAATGTCAGTTAAGTTCTCAGTAGGGGCACACCTACAACCCCTTTGCTTTTTTGATTTGTTCGTAAGCTTGTTTTATTTTTTGTGTTTTTTGAGTGGCAACTTTAATCATTTCGGGTGGCAATCCTTTTGCAATTAATTTGTCAGGATGATTTTGGCTCATTAATTTCCGATAGGCTCTTTTGATTTCATCGGCTGTTGATTGGGGTGATACGCCCAAAATGGTGTAGGCATCTGATAATGATATTGCATCAGAAGGCGTTGCTCTTCTTTGTTGGTTGTAAGAGTATTGTTGATATTGGTTTTGATTGTATTGAAATCCTGCAATACCCAATTGTGTGTAAATATGTTGTAGCGTTGCTTTTTTTGCAGGTGATAAATAACCTTCTGCAGAAGCCATTTGTAATTGAATATCTAAAAACAATTGCAATAAAGCGGGTTGTAATCGGCAAACTTGTTTTAATTCAAATAAGGTTGTGTTGATATTGAAGTCGGGTTGTTTGCCAAGCGAAAAAAGACGAATGGCCTGTTCTTTTTGAAGTGCATTTAATCCCATTTGCGTCATGATCATGCGTGCGGTTTGGATTTCTCTTTCTGAAACATGTCCATCTGATTTGGCAATATATCCCATGATTTTAAATGTATCGTTGAAAAATATTTGTTGCGCGCGTGTATGCATGCCGCCTTGTGTTGCTTGGAAAAAAGCGCTGAAATAACCAATGTCAAATAAGTGTCCAGCAATAAATCCGAAGACCATGCCAATCGGGCCTAAAAACATGAGACCGAAAATGGTGCCAATTAATTTTCCGCGGAATTTCATAAGTGATTCGTTAGTCAATGTATGCAAATTAGGTTAACATTGTAGCATTAAATTAGATTATTCAGGATAAAATATGCCGGTATTCGAAGTTCCGCATTTAGAAACAGCGCTGACGGGCCCATTGCTAGATTTGGAGAAAAAATTTTTACAGACGCAAGTGGCTATTGAAAGTTGGTTTCGACAACAATGGCAGCTAACACCGCCTACTTTTTATGGTTCTGTAGATTTGCGTAATGCGGGTTTTAAATTAGCGCCTGTGGATACCAATCTATTTCCGGCGGGATTTAATAATTTAAATCCTGAGATGATGGCTTTATGTGTTCAAGCAGTGCAAGCTACCATGGCTGAAAAGTGTGCAACGGCGACACGCTTATTACTAATTCCAGAAAATCATACGCGTAATATTTTTTATTTTGAAAATTTAGCAACGCTATCTGAAATTTTAAGGCGCGCGGGGTTTGATGTACGTATTGGGTCGATGATCCCTGATTTAAAAGAACCATTAACGCAGTTATTACCATCGGGTCGAGAAATTATATTAGAGCCGTTGATTCGTGAGCATGATCGTGTTGGGGTAAAAGATTATTTTCCTTGTTGTATTGTATTGAATAATGATTTGTCATCTGGTATCCCTGATATTTTTAAAAACTTGAAACAAGTTTTTATACCGCCACTTAAATTGGGCTGGTTTTCTCGATTAAAATCAGATCATTTTCGTTTATACAATGATGTGTGTGAGGAGTTTTCGAAAATCATTGATATTGATCCTTGGTTGATTAATCCTTACTTCGATCATTGTGGTGAAGTTGATTTTTCAGATAAAGAAAGCATTAATTGTTTGGCTGATCGTGCGAATATTTTATTTCAAAAAGTTCAAAAAAAATATGCGGAATATAAAATTGATCAACCTCCATTTTTAGTCGTAAAGGCAGATCAAGGAACGTATGGGATGGCGGTCATGATGATTCAAGATGCCAGTGAATTGCTCCAACTGAATCGCAAGCAGCGCACAAAAATGGCTGCCTCAAAAGGAGGAAATGCCGTGACTAAAGCGATTATGCAAGAAGGTGTTTATACTTTTGAAACAGTTGGCGATGAAAATGCAGTTGCTGAACCTGTTGTGTATCATATTGGCCGACACGTAGTGGGTGGATTTTATCGTGTTCATAAAAACCGTAGTATTAGTGAAAATCTAAATGCGCCAGGTATGAATTTTGTTCCATTGGCGTTTGCAAAAAATTGTCATTTACCGCCGCACGCTATCTCTGAATTTAAAGAACCAGTGAATCGATTTTATGCATATGGTGTCGTTGGAAGATTAGCGATGATTGCAGCAGCGAGGGAAGTGTTATGAACATTGGATTTTTAATGGATCCTTTATCAAAAATTAATATTAAAAAAGACACTACTTTTGCTATGTTGTTGGCATCGCAAGCGCGTGGTTGGAAAAACAATATTATTTTGCCAGAGCAAGTTTGGTTGCGAGATGGTATTGCATGGGCGCGCGCGCAAGCAGTGACTGTGTTTGATGATGCGAAACATTATTATGAGTTGGGTGAAACAAAAGAACAGCCTTTGGTTGATCTCGATATTTTGCTGATGCGAAAAGATCCGCCTGTCAATATGAATTATATTTATTTAACTTATTTGTTAGAGCAAGCAGAATCACAAGGATTATTGGTATTAAATAAGCCATCTAGTTTGCGTGATGCAAATGAAAAATTATTTACAGCTTGGTTCCCGCAATGTTGTCCGAAAACCATAGTCACTTCTCAATCAGATTTAATTTTAGATTTTCTCGAGTCAGTTGAAGACGCAGTTATTAAACCACTCGATAATATGGGCGGTGCCTCTGTTTTTCGCTTATCGAAGATGGATCTTAATCATCATGTCATTATCGAGACGGTGACACGGCAAGGAACTCAAACAGTCATGGTGCAACAATTCATTCCTGAAATCACAGAAGGGGATAAAAGAATTTTAATGGTGGATGGAGAGCCTGTGCCTTATGCGCTGGCACGTGTGCCAGCTGATGATGATTTTCGTGGAAATTTAGCGTCGGGTGCCGATGGTATAGGTTATGAATTAACAGATCGAGATCGTTGGATTTGCGAACAAGTTGGGCCTGTATTGAAAGAAAAAGGATTGCTGTTTGTTGGGCTGGATGTGATTGGAGATTATCTTACAGAAATTAATGTAACAAGTCCTACTTGTGCGCGTGAATTAGAGCAGTTATACGATATTGATATTGTTGGCGATTTTTTAGATGTGGTTGAAAATTTGATGAGTGCGAATGAAACGGAGTAAGGCATTTCAGGATCGCGCATAAAATAGAGCGCAGAGAAAATAAAAATGATGGCTTATCACTTAATCAATATCGATGGCTATTTATCTTTAAAACTAACCGATAAAAATACGTTGCGTCCTATTTATGTTGATTTTCTTGAAGGTGCACTGGCGCATCGTAAACAATATGGTGGTGGAAAAAATCAACTTATTGCAAAAGCCGTGGGTATTAAGTCCAGCCTAAAATTATCTGTGTTAGATGTTACTGCAGGATTAGGGCGTGATGCATTTGTGTTGGCAACATTGGGTTGTGCGGTTTTGATGTGTGAACGCTCGCCTATTGTTTTTGCCTTACTTGAAGATGGATTGCGGCGTGCAGAAAAGGTAGATTGGTTTCAAGCATTGTCATTAAAATTAATTCATGCAGATGCCATTGATTATTTATCGACAATCACGGAAAAAAATCGCCCTGATGTTATTTATATTGACCCTATGTTTCCTGAAAGAAATAAGTCAGCGTTAGTGAAAAAAGAAATGCGGGTGTTGCGTGAGGTTGTGGGTGAAGATTGTGATGCTGAAAAATTATTGAGTATGGCATTGTTGATTGCAAAAAAAAGAGTAGTGGTGAAGCGTGCAAAATTGGCTCCAACATTGACAGATAAAAAGCCTGATGTGGTTTATAAGGGAAAAAGCAGTCGGTTTGATGTCTATACTTTAAAATAATCTTTGTGCTTTAGGCTGAAAAAGAAGAGCCACAGCCACACGTTGTTTTTGCATTGGGATTGCGAATAATAAATTGCGCACCATTCACATCTTCACGATAATCAATAGTGGCATTTTTGAGATATTGAAAACTCATGGCGTCAACGAGTAGTTTGACCGTAACAGATTCGTTATCGCTTGGACCACCTTTTTTTTCCGTGATTTTTTTTGCAATGATAAAATCATCTTCGTTAATGGTTTCATCAAAGGTAAAGCCATATTGAAAACCAGAACATCCGCCGCCAGTGATAAATACGCGCAAGTTTAATTTTGGATTATTTTCTTCAACGATGAGTGAATACACTTTCTCTGCAGCGGCATCGGTAAATGTCAGCGAATCAGAAAGAGGCATTGTATTGGGTGAGGTTGTCATGCGCAAATTATTCGCTTTTTATTGCCCAACGTCAACCTGCTTAACTGTTCACTTCATGGCTCACGTTGAGATGCATCATTGCGCGTTGTGTGTTAGGATTTTGCATCATCGAGGGGCGGAGCTGAGCATTGAGGACGATAGGCTTTATTTTTGCAATTATTTTCTTTTGTTGTGATCTTGCCGCAATACAAAAACCTGCGCATATGCATGCAACTTTGAATGAAATTGTTTGCAGCGTAAAACAGAAGTGTACATAGTCATGTTATGGATTTTGGCTTTTCATATTGTTTTTATGGTTGCTTGGTTTGCTGGGCTTTTTTATTTGCCGCGATTGTTTATGTATCATGCATTAAGTGCAGATCAACCGAGTTTGTCGCGTTTTAAAGTGATGGAGCGAAAATTATTTTGGATGATTATGACGCCTGCTGGTGTTTTAAGTAGTGTGTTTGGTGTGTGGTTATTATTGTTGGATTGGCAGTTTTATTTTCAACAGAAGTGGATGTTAGCTAAATTAATGCTCGTTTTTTGTTTATGGATTTACCATTTTTTTTGTGGGTACTTGTTGCAACTTTTCAAAATAAATAAAAATCCTTTTTCGGCAAAGTTTTATCGTTTTTTTAATGAAATCCCAACGTTTTTATTAATGGCAATTGTGATTTTAGTGGTAGTAAAACCCTGATTTTCGAATGAAAGAGGCAGTGATGTCGTATCAAAAATATATTTGTTTGCTTTGTGGTTTTGTTTACGATGAGGAACAAGGTTGGCCGCAAGATGGGATCGAACCTGGTACGCGTTGGGATGCGGTGCCTGAGGATTGGCAATGCCCAGACTGTGGCGCAATGAAAGAAGATTTTCAAATGGTGGTTATACAGTAACCATTTTGCATACCTGCATTTTTCTATTTTATTTATCTAATGAGATTGTATTGTATGTCGATTAATAATAGTGATACGCAATCAAAAAAATTATTTCAACAAGCGCAGCAAGTGATTCCGGGTGGTGTGAATTCTCCTGTACGTGCATTTAAAGCAGTAGGTGGTGTACCGCTTTTTATTCATTCTGCAAAAGAAGCGTATTTGATTGATGTTGATGGGAACAAATTGATTGATTATGTGGGTTCGTGGGGCCCCATGATTTTGGGTCATGCGCATCCTGCTGTTATTCAAGCAGTAACTGAAGCTGTACAACAAGGGCTTAGTTTTGGTGCGCCTTGTGAAGCTGAAATTTTGTTGGCCAATGAAATTTGTGCGCGTGTCGATTCGATTGAAAAAGTGCGTATGGTGAATTCGGGAACGGAAGCAACCATGACAGCGATTCGTTTGGCGCGTGGTTTTGTGGGTCGTGACAAAATAGTGAAATTTGAAGGTTGTTATCATGGCCATGCTGATAGTTTGTTGGTAAAAGCAGGTTCGGGTGCGTTGACGTGTGGATTGCCCAGTTCACTGGGTATTCCGATAGGTTCAACACAGGATACGTTGGTTGCAGAATTTAATAACCTGGATTCAGTGTCACAGCTTTTTGAAAAATATCCCAATGAAATTGCCTGCATTATAGTTGAGCCAATAGCAGGCAACATGAATATGGTGATGCCTCGACCTACTTTTTTGCAGGGGTTGCGTGATATTTGTGATCAGTATGGGAGTTTGTTAATTTTTGATGAGGTCATGACTGGATTTCGTGTGGGATATCAAGGTGCGCAGAGTTTTGTAGGCGTGACTCCTGATTTAACAACCCTGGGTAAAATTATGGGGGGTGGTATGCCAGTGGGTGCGGTTGGTGGACGCGCGGATATCATGGATTGTTTGGCGCCGTTGGGTTCAGTGTATCAAGCAGGTACGCTATCAGGAAATCCCGTTGCTATGCGTGCAGGTCTTGCGACGCTACAGCAGTTGACGCCTGAAAAATATATTATTTTGTCTGAAAAAACACAAAAATTGACGAGTGGGTTAAAAGAACGCGCTGTTTCTGAAAATATCCCTTTTGCCATTAATCAACATACAGGTATGTTTGGTTTGTTTTTCACTACAGCGGATGCTGTAACGTGTTATGCGGATGTGATGCAATGTAATGCATCGCATTTCAGTGTGTTTTTTTCGGGCATGTTAAAAGCAGGTGTATATTTAGCGCCTTCTGCTTATGAAGCTGGATTTGTTTCTTTGGCGCATGGTGATGATGAAATCAGAAAAACACTAGACGCAGCCGAAATGGTTTTTCATGAGATGAAATAGCAAGATTTGATAAAATTCACAGATTGCTTCTTTTTTTTATATTCTGGATAATGACAGGCTGTGATGAATTTTCTAAGTGCGGATTTTTTTGTGAAACCAAAGCTGATAAAAATAGGTGTGTGTGTAGCGATGGTCTTGTCATCATCAGCGTATGCAGACAATTTGATGCGAGTTTATCAGCAAGCTTTACATAGTGACCCGATTTTTGCACAAGCAAAATCAACTTGGGAATCTCAAAAAATGAATTTACCCATTGCGGAAGCAGGGTATTTGCCGCAATTGTCTGTTGCTGGCAATGGTGATCGTGTCAATGATCAGACCAATGCAGGTGGAACAGGTACCGTCACATCAAACGATTGGGAATATGGTTATACACTGACTTTGACGCAACCCATTTTTGATTTTGGCGCGTGGTCAGCGATTAAAAATGCCAGTGCTAGCGTGAAAGCAGCGACAGCAAATTATATAGCAGCGCAGCAATCATTGATGCAGCGTACTGCAACGGCTTATTTTAGTGTGTTGCAAGCCTATGATCAGTTGCGTTATACCATTGCAAACAAACGTGCTGTATGGCAGCAATATGTGACTGCGCGTGAACAATTTAAAGTGGGTTTAATTGCAATCACCGATGAATATAATGCGCGCTCGAGTTATGACCAAGTAGTGGCGCAACAAATTTCAGCTCAAAATAACTTAAATATTCAGCTTGAGAATTTACGTGCGATCACGGGGCATGAATATCGTTCATTAAGTGGGTTGGGTCGGTTGCCGATGTTGCGTCCTCAACCCAATAATATTAACCGATGGGTGACAATTGCCACTCAGCAAAATTATGGTATAAAAGCACAGAATTATAATGTGCTCGCTGCTATGGAAACCATTAAGCAGCAACAAGCAGGTGGTTATCCAGTATTGGATGCACAAGGTAGCTATGCAGATACGCATGTTACAACAAGTGGTTCGTTGTCATGGGAACAAAAAGGCAGTGCCGGGTTAGCGTTGACTTACCAACCTATTCAAGGCGGGTTGGTGATCGCTTCAACAAAACAAGCGCGATATAATTACGTCACGGCATCAGGCCAATTAGAGCAAGTGCATCGCAATGTGGTAAATCAAGCGCGCTCTAGTTTTTTAAGTGTATTGTCTAGTATTAGCCGTGTCACAGCCGACAAACAAACCATTATTTCCGCAAAAAATTCATTAGAAGCAACAAAAGCCGGTTTTCATGCTGGAACACGCACGATGGTTGATGTGTTGAATGCGTTATCAGCGTTGTATCAAGCGCAACAACAACATGCAAATGATCAGTATGCTTACATTAATAATTTAATTGCGTTAAAAGCAGCTGCTGGCACATTGAGTGTGCGTGATTTACAGAAAATTAATGCGTGGCTTGGAAAATCAATTCATTTTCCAGCGCAAACCAGTGTCGCGCGTGTACCTAATGAAAATAATAAAGATGAAGTCATTAAAACAGATCATGATGAAGTGGCTTTTCATAGTATACAGCCCAAACTTAAAAAAATAATATCGAAGAAAAAGTCTGTTGTGTTAACTGAAGCATCGATAAAATATCATCATGCGCCTATCTTGTTGGCGCCACCAACAACCACTTCATTGCCGCAACCAGCATCAACTTAATCCATAATCAAAATATTTTCACGTAACACATAATTTTTTCGTGCTGTTGTGAAAGCAGTTTGCGCATGAGTTTTATAGGCTTCACGAAAATTTTTTGTATGTGATATAGGGTCATAAACAGATAACGCTTGCTCAATAATGGGTTTTTTGAAATCAATCCCTTCTTTTTTTGTTGATGCTGATCTGTGCCAGTCAAAAAACACAGCGGCTTGTTGGTAGATCATTTGTGTGGCGCGATATTTTGCATCGAGGCTATATCCCGCGATATGTGGTGTCCCAATAAATACGGTTTGTAGTAATTCAGCAGAAATATGAGGTTCGTTTTCCCATACATCTAAACAGATCGTCATTTCTTTTCTGTCTAATAGAGCAGACTGATCAATTACAGCGCCTCGTGCTGTATTGATTAAGATGACATTTGATTTTAAATGCGATATTTTTTTTTGGTCGATCATGTGGTGAGTGGGATGCAGGCCTGTTTTTGTCAGCGGGGTGTGAATGGAAATTAAATCAGCCTGTGAAATTAGTGCTTCCAATGAAACAAAATGAAAATGTGGTTTTTCTATGAGTAATGGGTCGTAACATATCACCTTGCAATTCAATTTTTCAAAAAGTGTTGCGACAATGCGACCAATTCGTCCGCATCCAATAACGCCAACCACACTATTTTTGTGAGGCGACCATTTTTTTTCTTTATTAAGCGCTGCGATAACGCACAATACGTATTCTGCAACGGCGATTGCATTAGCGCCAGCAGCCGTTGCAAAAGTAATGTGATTTTTTGATAGCCATTTTTCATCAACATGATCGACGCCGCTTGTAGCGCTGCCAACGAATTTGACTGCAGTATTTTTAAGCAATGCAGCATCAATCTGAGTTACTGTTCGTGTGAGTAATATATCAGCGTTTTTTAAGACTGCGTGTGTGATTTTTTCGCCGGGAATGGAGATGATTTCATCGCAATTCGTGAAAAAATCAGAAACGTAGGGAATTTTATCATCGGTAATTAATTTCAATGGTGTCAGCCTGAGGTTACTTTTGCTTTTGGGCTAATTCTATTGGAAAACACAATACAAAAACAGATTTTCTTCAGGTAGACTGAACAAGATACGATTTCTCGCTTACTAAATAAAAAGGCAGAAAAATGAGGAGATGGATTGCAAAATGGCTGTTAATTTCTGCTATTTTTTTGCTGAGCCCTATTTTTGCTGCTGATGTGGTTTTGCCTATTCCTGCTCATGGCGATATTCCAGATGATACGTTACAGCAACCCATTTTGCCCATCCCAAAAGCGATGGGTGATCAAATTGCGCTACATCGTGTGGATCAAAAAACAGGAAAATACGCTAAATTTGCTTATCGACAATCTTTGGTTGATCCTTTGCGTGATTCGGATGTGGGTGAATTGCCAGCGCCATTGGCGTTGCCGCAAGCGCCTAGAACACTCAGCCTAAATGAAGCAATTGCACTAGCGCTGCGTTATAACCCAGATGTGAAAAGTGCCGAATTGCAGCGTATTTTAGATAAATTCAGTTTGGAAATTGTGAAGCAACAGTATGGCGTTGTATGGAATCCCATTACGCTCACCTCAACCATACAAAATAGAGCTGCGCCGATTTGGAGTGCTGGGGTTGGTTTTGGTGTCACCGCACCCAGCGGCACAGCCGTTACTTACACGCATGCTAATAATTTATTGGGCGGCAATGCGGGTGTCAATACATTAAGCATTACACAACATTTATTAAAAGGGTTTGGTCTTGCGGTAAACAGCATCAATTATCAAAACGGCATTGATAATGAAAAAATTGCGCGACTTGCTTTTAAAGATAGTGTCATTAATACCGTGGTTGCTGTGATTGGGGCATATCGCACTTTGGTTAGTGCTTATAATAGTTTAGAGGCAAGCAAAGCAACATTGGTTTCTACAAAACAACAAGTTAAAATGGCTGAATTACAAGTTAAAGCAGGAGAGCTGTCATCGAATGATTTGGTGCAACAAGAAGCTTCTTTGGAGTCTTATCGTTTATCGGTTGTATCACAAGAAAATGCTTTACGTCAGGCTTATCAAAGCTTTTTATCATCAATTGGATTGATATCTTCTGCAAATATTTTAATTGATCGTACTATTCAAGTAAAAAAAGAAAAAATCCCGAGTATTTCTCGCTGCATTGAGTTGGCATTGAAGCATAATATTAAGTATCAGACAGCAGTGATTACATTGCGTGAAACAAAACGTGCATTGATTACAGCAGAAGATGCTCGAAAGTGGACGTTAGATATGACCAGTTCGGTGCAACTGGGTAGTGAGCGTAGCACAGTAAATGGACCCTTGGTTTCACAAGATACCAATCCCACTTTGGGTTTTAGCTTATCGGTTCCAATCGATAATATTTCAGGCAAGAAAGATGTGGTGAGTGCAAAAATTGGAATTGACAATGCAGAGCTTCAGTTGGAGCAACAAAAAGAAGATTTGATTCGTGATGTGCAAACGGATCGCGCTTCGATCGAAAGTCAGTATCAACAAATTTTAATTGCTGAAAAAGGAATTCAATATCAGCAAACCGCATTGAATAACACCAAGCTACAATTAAAATACGGAGCAACCAGTGTATTTCAAAAAAATACGTATGAAAATGATTTGTTAACACAAAAAATCGCGTTAATTACCACGCAAATTAATTATTTGAATGCCTTGACGAGTTTTTATCAAGAGCTTGGGCTGACATTGGAAAGACGACATATTAAACTCAGGTACTAGTTATGTATAAAAAAATCATCATTTTTTTGTTAGCGTTATCTTGCACATTTTTATTGTCGAGCTGTGATAGCAAAACAAAAAAAGACAAGCAAAAAAGTGAGCAAATTATTGTTGCAAAAGAGCAAACGCCTGTGCGCAACTTGTATTTTAGCGGCACATTGTCGCCTATTGATACCACAGCAGTAATTGCTCAGGTTGCTGGTAATATTACAAAAATGAAATTTTCATATGGTGAGCGTGTTCAAAAAGGTGAGATTTTATTTGCCTTGAGTTCGCCGCAATTAGCAGAAGATTATCATAAGGCAATCAAAGATTTTTTGACAAAAAAAGAATCCTATATTAACGGGAAATCCTCTTTTGCTGGTGCAGAAGCATTGTATCGTGCTGGTGCAAAGTCTAAAAATGATTATATCAGTGCAAAAACACAATATGATAATAGTGTGTTGGATTATTTACAGTCTGAATATGCTTTGCATCGTGTTTTACAAACAGCCAATGTGGATCCTAAAACAATTGAGTCGTTAACCATTGCGAATACAAACCGAGTTAATTTGTTATTAGAGCGTCGTTTTCGTCAAATTGATATTGTAGCACCGGCATCAGGTATTGCTTTATTTCCTCTGAAAAGTGAAAAATCATCTGACGGTGATACTTCTGGAAAATTGATGGTAGGTAGTACGGTCAAGCAGAGTCAATTACTTTTATCGATTGGTGATTTAAGTGGGTTGAGTGCAAAATTTCAAGCAAGCGAAGAAGATATTGATCGTTTGCATCAAGGAATGAAAGTGCGTGTTACAGGTAGTGCATTTCCTGGTATTGTATTAAACGGTTTTATTTCATCGGTATCTGCTCAGGCATCTGCAAATTCAAGTGAAAGCAGTGGGGGAGGTACTTATGCCATTAGTGTTAAAATTCCAACAGTCACAGTCAAAACAATGGAAAAAATTCGCGTAGGGATGAGTGCAAAATTTAAAATTAGTATTAAATCAGCTCCCCAAATCATGTTGCCAATTCAGGCGATATCGCATAATGGCGATACCACACAAGTGACTGTTGTTGATGCTGATGGAAAACAAAAAACAGTATCCATAGTGACGGGTCAAACAACACCGACAGATATTGTGATTCTCAGTGGTGTTAAAGCGGGTGATAAAATTGTTATGCCAAAGCAATCTGATGAATAAAAAATAGAATGAATAAACCATGATCAGATTAGAAAATATTAAAAAAGCATTTCGAATGGGCAACAATGTTTTTGAAGCATTGAAGGGCATTAGTTTTACTATTAGTAAAGGCGAATTGGTTGCGATTGTTGGACCATCTGGATCTGGAAAATCAACGACCATGAATATTTTAGGTTTGCTAGACACGCCCACTGCTGGAAAATATTTTTTAGATGATATGGATACATCACAATTTTCAGGTGATAAATTGTCTGCGCTACGCAATAAACGATTGGGATTTGTTTTCCAACAATATTTTTTATTGCCAAAATTAACTGCCATGCAAAATATTATGTTGCCACTGACATATCGACGTGAAGCAAAAATGAGTTCACATGACATAAAAATGTGTGCGATGAAATGGCTCAGTATTGTTGGTATGGATAAACATGGTGATCATTTACCAACCGAGTTGTCGGGTGGTCAGCAACAACGGGTTGCTATTGCGCGCGCATTGATTGGTGAACCAAGCATTGTGATTGCAGATGAACCTACAGGCGCATTAGATACAAAAACCAGTCAAGAAATTATGGATTTGTTAAAACAGCAAATGCAGAAAAATGAAACAACCGTTGTTATTGTGACACACTCAGTAGAATTAGCAGCACAGTGTCAACGTGCTATTCATATTAGAGATGGATTAATTCAGGAGATGCCATAACATGGAATTGATTTCTTCGTTTCGCGAAGCAGTCTTGAATTTATTGAGTGCAAAGTTACGCTCATTTTTAGCTATTTTGGGGGTTTTGGTTGGCACAGGTTCAGTCGTTGCTTTAATTTCATCAAGCCAATTGGCCACGGCGCATGCGCTTGCGCAATTCAAATCACTCGGAACCAATTTAATTTCGCTGTATATTCGAGACGATGAGAGTGGTCGGCAAAGCAATCAAGCGCAATCGTTTTCTTATCAAGATGCTTTGCTGTTGAAAAAGAAAATACCCCAAATTGAAATGATCGCACCCTATACTATGAATTATGAATCGTTGTATTTTTCAGGAAAAGCTTTAAATGGAGAATTAATTGGTGCAACAGATACATTTGGAAAAATTGCCAAAACGCAATTGTCATCTGGACGTTTTATTTCATACTTGGATCATCGTGCGCTTTATTGTGTGATCGGTGAAAAAGTGGCGAAGAAAATTTTAAGTTTTGGGGCTAACCCACTTTATAATCAAATTCGTGTTGGAAATAACATGTTGACGATTGTGGGGATTTTAAAAAAATGGCCAGAAAATTTATTTATTTCAGCAGATTTAAATAGCAGCGTCATTATTCCTTTGCCAACTTCTTATTTGTTAAATTCAAAAGCAAAAATCAGTAATGTGCTGATTCGTTTGTCTAAGCAGCCTAATGTCACATTGGCAAAACAGCAAATCACAGCAACCATGAAAATACTTTTACCTAAAAAACAGCTCGTATTTAATAGCCCAGAGCAGCTCATTGATTTGATTGCCAAGCAACGTCAAACTTACACCTGGTTATTGGTGGCTATTGGCAGTATTTCGTTGGTTGTCGGGGGTATTGGTGTGATGAATATTATGCTGGTGTCTGTTGTTGAGCGACGCAGAGAAATTGGCATTCGAATGGCAATTGGTGCTCGGCAAAATGATATTTTGCGTATGTTTTTAATTGAATCAGTGATGCTCACTATTTTTGGTGGGTTTTTAGGTGTATTAATAGGTGTTTTGACATCATATGTATTGGTGATTTTTACGCACTGGCAATTCTATTTTTATTTTACGCCGGTTTTATTGGGATTCGCTGTATCTGTTTTAGTTGGTATCTTATCCGGATTTTACCCGGCATGGCGCGCATCAAAATTAAATCCCATTCAGGCGCTTGCATCATGAACAAACACTTATTTTTTGAAACGTTCCCTTAATATTTGTTTCCTGCGTTCGTGTTCTTGAGAAAATGATAAAGCAATTTCTTTTCGAATAATGGCTTCTTCATTACGTCGATGATCTAAATTTGAACGCAACTCCAGTGGTTTTACTGTTACGGGTTTGCTTTTTTTATCAAGCGCGACCATCGTAAAATAACAGGAATTGGTATGTCGTGTTTTGCCTGTTTCTAAATTTTCAGAAACGACTTTGATGCCCACTTCCATGGAAGTGCGACCAACATAATTGATATTGGCATAACAGGTAATTAATTCACCGATGTGAATAGGACATTTAAATAAGACTTGATCGACAGACAATGTCACAACATAGTGTCCAGAATAACGTGCTGCACAAGCATAAGCGATTTTATCGAGTAATTGTAATAAATAGCCACCATGAATATTGCCAGCAAAGTTTGCTTTTTCTGGAGTCATCATTTCTGACATAACTAAAGATCGACGGTCATCAGTTTCATTTAAATTTTGCATGGTGAGTTCCTGTTAGCAATATTAATGTGAGATTGATGGTTCTTCATTCTTTTCAAGTGCCAATCGTAAAATATGCTGTTGTGCCTGTGTTGCTGATAATTTAAATTTTTTCGCTAACATAAGAATAGCAATAGAGAAAAAAGCCAGCACGATCAAATCCCACCCAAAAGGTAAAATGTTTTTCCCGCCACCAAAGCTGCCTAAATACGATATCAGTGTTAATCCTATAATGTAAGGCCAAATCCAGATAGATGCATACCAATCTAAAGTGGGCTTTTTGGTTGATTGAGAAAATGTACGATAAGTTAATAAAATAATTAAACCGACAATAAAGCCAATGCTCAATTTTGAAATAATATCCCAGCCATTGAAATAACTGAATACAGTGCAAAGATAAAAAGCAATTATGCCCCATAAATTAGCAAATGGTAGACGAAAGGGGCGTGCTTGATTGGGTGCTTGTTCGCGCAGCGCAAGCAAACAAACAGGTCCGATGGTGTAAGTAAATGACATGAGTGAAGTTAGAAACCCCATCATTTTGTTCCAGCCAGGCAATGGCGCAAATAAAAACATACCAAATACAAAATTAATTAACACAGCATAGATCGGCGTGTGTTGTACTGATAATTTCTGTAAAAATTGAGGTAAGTAGCCATTAATGCTTTTGCTTCGTAATGATTGTGCAGCACCGCTGGTGTAAATCAGTGAAGCCGCAAAAGGGCCAACAATGGCGCCAACAAATAAGATAGGTAACAACCAAGAAAGACCATCTTGATAAATAATAGCAGCCAGTGGACTATTAGCGCGTTCGAGTGTGAGATGTTGCCAGCCTTGCGCTAGATTGAAATGTTGTAAAGAAGTGAGAAAAGCCATTTCTAACCCAAGATAAATTAATAAGGTTAGAAAAATTGAGCCAATAATAGCGACGGGTAAGCTGATGCCGGGATTTTTAACGGCACCACTCCATTCGCAGGCTTGTGTGAATCCATTGAATGCGTACACCATACCGCCAGCAGAAATGGCTTCCAACATGCCTTTAACGCCCATTGGAAAAAAAGAACCTTGTTCTGGATGAATCATTTTTTGCAAATTAAAATAATGCGAAAAAATTACAGCAATAATAATAATAGGGATTAGAATTTTCATGAACGTCAGTATGGTATTGCTGCGCAGTAACCAGCGTAGTGAAAAAATATTGAGCGAACAAATCATTAACATTAATAAAGTGGCTACGAAATAGCCTTCATAGGTTAATGAAGCATCAGGGTGTGTGAGTTTTGGAAAATAAAAGCTGGCGTATTGAATAATGGCTTGTGTTTCAGTGGGTGGAATGGATGCGCAGCATAGCCAAATAATCCAGGCGTACATAAACCCAACTAAAGTGCCGTGTGTTACGTGTGGAATGCGGGTGTTAGAACCCATCACGGGCAACATGGATGATAATTCTGCAAAAACAAAAGCAATAAAAATAATAGAAATGCCAGCAATAATCCAGGCAAATAATGCAGATGGACCGGCTGTTCTTCCGGCATAATAAGCTGAAAACAACCAGCCGGACCCTAAAATAGCGCTGATAGAAGTAAATAAAAGTGTTAAGGTTGAGACCGATCTTTTCACAGGTATATTCCTTGTTATGAAAGAAACCGTCCATGATATCCTTTCGCGATATTTTCTATGATTTGGTATATCATCGTGAAGAAATTTATTCAATATTAAAGTGGAGTGGGAGCAAATGAGCAATAAAACGAATCAGCATCTTATTTTAATTGATGGCTCATCGTATTTATTTCGTGCTTATCATGCGCTTCCGCCATTAATATCATCAAAAGGTCAGCCAACGGGTGCAATTTATGGCGTGATCAATATGATTAAAAAGTTAATGGCCTCACATCAATATGATTATTTTGCTGTGGTATTTGATCCGAAAGGCAAAACATTTCGTCATGATTTATTTCCAGAATATAAAGCGAATCGTACAAAAATGCCAGATGAATTACGCGTGCAAATTGCGCCTTTGTTTGAGTTAATTAAAGCAATGGGCTTGCCATTGATTATTCAAGAAGGTGTTGAAGCAGATGATGTGATTGGCACGCTTTCTGTTTATGCTGAAAAAAACGATATAAAAACACTGGTTTCGACTATGGATAAAGACATGGCGCAATTGGTTAATAAAAATATTACGCTTATCAATACAATGAATGATCGTTTGCTTGATATAAATGGTGTGAAAGAAAAATTTGGCGTGATGCCTAATCAAATGATTGATTATTTAGCATTGATGGGTGATGCATCCGATCATATTCCAGGTATTCCGAAAGTAGGCCCGAAAACAGCAGCAACTTGGTTAGCAAAATATCAATCGTTAGATAATATTATTGCACATGCTAATGAAATCACTGGGAAGGTGGGTGAAAATTTACGCACCCATATACCTGCTTTACCTTTATCTCAACAGCTGGTGACAATTTTATGTGATGTGAAATTAAATGTTGCATTGCCTCAATTAAAAATCAGTGAAAAAAATACGGAAAAACTACGTGAGCTGTTCTCTGAATTGGAATTTACAAAGTGGTTACGAGAGTTGGATTCAGTTAATTCGCAAGTGCAAACAAAATCACACTACCATACTATTCAAGATGAAGCATCGTTTGATGCATTTCTAGCCCGATTAAAAAATGCACCGGCGTTTGCATTAGATACTGAAACCACTGATTTGGATGCCATGCATGCAGAATTGGTGGGCATGTCATTGTCAGTGAAAGCCAATAAAGCAGTTTATATTCCATTTATGCATCATGATGAAAATGCAAAGCAACTGAATCGTGAGGAGGTGTTAAAAAAAATAATGCCTATTTTACAGGATAAAAACAAAATCATTATTGGGCAAAATTTAAAATATGATTATAAGGTGTTAAAAAATCAGGGTGTTGAAATTACAGCGCAAATGGAAGATACCTTGTTAGCATCTTATGTATTAAATAGTACCGGTTCGCGACATGATTTGGATACGCTCTCACTGAAATATTTAAATCACACGAATATAAAATTTGAAGAAGTTGCGGGAAAGGGTGCAAAACAAGTGACATTTGATTATGTTTCTATTCCTGTTGCAACGCAGTACGCAGCGGAAGATGCCGATATGGCTTTACAGTTGCATCATGTGTTGATGGAAAAAATACACAATGAAAAGTCCAGTGAAAAAGTACTGCGCGAAATTGAATGGCCGTTAATGCCTATTTTAGCCAATATGGAATTTCATGGCGTCTTGATTGATTCGGTTATGTTGAAAAAACAAAGTCATGAATTAGAAAAAAGAATTGTTCAGTTAGAAAAACGTGTGCATGCTTTGGCTGGAAAAGCGTTTAATTTGGGATCGCCCAAACAGTTGCAGCAGATTTTGTTTGAGCAGCTGAAATTACCTGTTATTAAAAAAACACCAACTGGTGCACCATCAACCGATGAAGAGGTGATGCAGGAATTAGCACTTGATTATGAGTTACCTAAACACATTGTTGAATTTCGTCAGTTATCAAAGCTAAAGTCGACTTATGCCGATGCTTTGCCAGAGCAGGTTAATCCAAAAACAGGGCGTGTGCATACTTCTTATAATCAAGCGGTCACTTCAACAGGGCGTTTGTCTTCTAATCATCCCAATTTGCAAAACATCCCCGTACGTTCTGAAGAAGGACGAAAAATTCGCCAAGCCTTTATTGCACCAAAAAATTATAAAATTGTTTCAGCTGATTATTCACAAATTGAATTGCGCATCATGGCGCATTTATCTAAAGATCCTGGTTTGTTGTCTGCATTTGAAAAAAAACAAGATGTGCATACGGCAACCGCAGCGGAAGTGTTTGGTGTGGCGTTAAATGAAGTGACCAGTGATATGCGTCGTCATGCTAAAGCAATTAATTTTGGCTTGTTGTATGGCATGTCTGCTTTTGGATTGGCAAAACAGTTGGGTGTTGATCGTGTTGAAGCACAAAAATATATGGATACCTATTTTGCGCGCTATCCTAATGTGCATGCTTATATGGAAAAAGCCCGAGAATTTGCGGGAAAAAATGGTTATGTTGAAACATTATTTGGTCGACGATTATTTATCCCTGATATTCATGCTAGCAACAAAATGCGGAAAATGGCCGCTGAGCGCGCAGCGATTAATGCGCCATTGCAAGGTACCGCTGCAGAAATTATTAAGCTTGCTATGATTTGTGTGAGTGAAAAAATCAAAAAAAATAATTTACCAATGACGATGGTGATGCAGGTGCATGATGAATTAATTTTTGAGGTGAAAGCAGATCAAGTGCCGGCTATGTGTGACGTAATTCAAGATTGTATGGCGCATGCATTTAAGATGGATGTGCCATTAGAAATTGCAATTGGCGTGGGTGATCATTGGGATGAAGCACATTAAAATAAACAACAGTAGAGCGTGAACATGATGATTTTTGGCGACATGTTATCCACTAATTTGATCACTACCATGATTTCTTTTTTTTCTATTTGTATCATCTATCTTATTGTGAGCATTGTATTTATTCGAAAAATTAAAAATGACAAGATGAAAAAAAAGGTGCGTGTTCGTGCATTTTATATATCGGTATTAATTTTTCTATTTTTGATGGCCAGAGTTTGGGTTGATGGCTTTATGCATTTGATTGCGGTGCTGGGTTTGGTGTCAGCTGGTTTGGTGGTGACCAACAAAGAAAGCATTATGAATTTAGTTGGGTGGATGATTATTACTTGGCGCGGTGTCTTTTCAGAAGATGATTTGATTCAGATTCAGTCATATAAGGGCTATGTTAAATCAATCGGATTGTTGTATATTTGTTTGCAAGAAGTCTCAGATAATGATTTTTCACGTTTAACAGGCAAAGAAATTAAAGTGCCAAATGGTTTAACAGCCAATAATGCAGTTATTAACTTTACTCAGACGGCTAGGCTCATATTGACTGAATATAAAACACAGTTGCCATTAAAAAACTTTAATCAAGCAAAAGAAAAATGCATGGCAGTAATTAAAAGTGTTTTAAAAAATTATTATAAAAAAAATACTCAGTACAGTGTTACCAGTTTGCAAGATGGGAAGCGCAGTATTAGAGCGATGATCGAATTGGTGCCTAAATTTATCATCAATGACAATTTGGATATGGATAAACCGGTTTCATGTAGTTTCAATTATTATTGTTTTATTGAAGATAGAGCGGTATTGCAAAACTTAATCTCAGAGGCGCTGATTGATAATCATTTATTTGAGATCAGTTAGTTTTTGGTGGGATTTTTTTACGCTATTCTACCGTTACAGATTTTGCTAGGTTTCTTGGTTGATCCACGTCAGTGCCTTTTAATACAGCAATATGGTAAGCCAATAATTGCAGCGGGATTGTGTATGCAATGGGCGCGATAAAATCAGGCATGCTAGGCATTTGAATGTGTGTTGCATTTTTCCCAAACATTTCTGCAGGTTGGTCAGATAGCACAAATACTTCGCCATCGCGTGCTTGGACTTCTTGGATGTTGGAAGATAATTTTTCGAACAAACGATTGTGTGGTGCGATGACAATCACAGGCATTTTCTCATCAATTAAAGCGAGTGGCCCGTGTTTTAATTCACCGGCAGGATAGCTTTCTGCGTGTACGTAGGAAATTTCTTTTAATTTTAAAGCACCTTCTGCAGCAATGGGTGTGTATTCGCCTCGTGCAATGAATAAGGCATGTTTTTTATGTGTAAAATATTTTGAAATATCTTGTAACGTAGCATCTAATTTTAATAATGTGCTGATGATGCCGGGTAATGTTTGTAGTGCGCAAATATGTTTTTCAATAATCGCTTGTGGTATGGCATGCTGTTGCGCCAGTACAAGTGTGAGCAGTGCCAGCGCTGTTAATTGCGCAGTAAATGTTTTGGTTGCAGCAACACCGACTTCTTTTCCAGAGCGTGTCATTAATAATAAATCCGCTTCGCGTGACAAGCTGCTTTCAGTAACATTGCAAATAGCCATAATGAGTTTGCAGCCCATTTGTTTCGCATGACGCACTGCAGCTAACGTGTCTGCTGTTTCGCCCGACTGTGAAATTGCTACAAATAGGGTGTTTGGTTCCATGATGCTGTCGCGATAGCGAAATTCGCTGGCTACATCAACAGACGTTGGTATTTTTGCAATGGATTCAATCCAATATCGCGCAACCAAACCAGCATGATAACTGGTTCCGCAAGCAATGATTTGTACGCGTTTAACATTCGCTAACACGGTATTGGTTGCATGACCAAAAATATCGGATAAGGTGTTATCAGCGGTTAAACCATGGCGCAGTGTTTCTGTGATGGCGTCGGGTTGATCGTAAATTTCTTTTAACATGTAATGACGAAAATGTCCTTTATTTGCAACATCTGTTTCTGAGGTGCATTCGTGTACGGTACGCTGGACTGTTTCACCTTCGGTGTTTTTAATGTGGATTTCTGAGCGTGAAATGCGTGCAATATCACCTTCTTCTAAATAAATAAATTTTTGTGTAACGGGTAGCAAGGCGAGTGGATCTGAAGCAACAAAGCTTTCGCCAATTCCCAAACCAATAACCAATGGGCTGCCAGAACGAATCGCATAGAGATTTTGCGGATCGGTTTTGGATAAAATACACAGCGCAAAGGCACCTTTCAATTCAGCAGCAGTTGCTTGCAGTGCATCCATCATGTTGTTTTTTTTTGTGAGATGATAATGCAATAAATGCACGATGACTTCGGTATCCGTTTCTGATTCAAATAAATAATTTTCTTTTGTGAGTTGTTTGCGCAGTTGTTGGTGATTTTCGATAATGCCGTTATGTACAATAGCGATGGTATTTTGTGATGTATGGGGATGCGCGTTCAGTTCACTTGGTTTGCCATGCGTTGCCCATCGGGTGTGTGCAATGCCAGTTTTGCCTGTTAAAGGATGATCGACGAGTGCTTTTTCTAGCGCCGCTACTTTTCCATGAACCCGTTTTCGTTGGATATCATGCGTTTGCTGATCTAAGATAGCTACGCCCGCTGAATCATAACCGCGGTATTCTAAGCGTCGTAACCCCTCAATTAATATGGCTTCAATAGATCGTTCTGCAATGGCACCAACAATTCCGCACATAACGTACAGTTCCAACAATTAAAAAAGAACACATCATAGCATTTTAATGCATTTTTGGAAGCTGTAATAATGATTCGGACTTAAGGTGCAGAGAAAAGCAAGCTAGGGTTGTGTTTGTAGGGTCAGATTTTCTGACGGTATGGTGTGTGCTGCTTCTTTGCGAGAAAACAAATCTCGAAGTGTATTGGAAATGCCTGGAATGCCAGAAAACACAGCATAAAGCATGGAGGCAGGAATGCTGATATAAGCGGTCCATGCGCCTAAGCTGCAAAAGATGGCGCATTTTTTATTGCTTGCGGCGCCGAGTGTGCCGGTAATGGTGAATAGCGTAATCAGCATAGCGATTAAAGTGTAACGATCGCGCGCAGCGATAGATGGATCAAGCGAGTTTGTTTTAATGGGTTTATTATTGGTCACTTCTAAAATGCCGCGATGTGTCCAGTACAAGCTAAGCGGTAATGTACCAATTACACCTAGTGCACAAGCAACGTAACAAGCCACACGCGCTGCTGTTTCTATGGGGCATTGTGCAAAACGTAATAGGGTTTCTGTGGAATAAAAGAAGGCATCGGTGGATGCAATACAGTAAGCGCTTGTGATTGTGATAGCAGAAATCAAGCGCATGCATTCCGCATAGTTTTTTGATTGATATGCGTTACGCCAGGTATCTCGCATGGATTTCAGTTGATCTGGAAATCGATTGGCGCCGTCAACACAATTGAGTATCCGCAGTAAAAAAAGTGCCACGCCGGTTGTGTTTGCAATTGTGGACGACAGTGAGAGTGATTTGGCGCCTTCAATTCCGCTTGAACAGTATGCGCTTGCAGCAAAAGGCGCAAACAAGCAAAATGTTAATGCAGCGGGATTGTTCGGGCGTAGATGGATGTTTTTGAGCGCAGATCGAAAAAAAGCAGCATAGCTAATGGCGCAAATGACATTGCTAAAAATTGAGAACTCATCTATCGCCTTGTTTTTTTCGTGCAATGTTCTGCTTAAGCTGTTTTTGCCTTCAGCAGCAATGGCAAAAAATAATGTGCCATTGAGGATAGCGAGCAACGCAATAGCTATTTCAAAAACAATTTTTTTATGTTTGCTTTTTTCAGATGAAGTTTGTGTAACTAAGGGCGTGTCTTCTGAATTAATAATCATAAAAACCTATTTTTAAAAAATATTTTTAATATCCATATGTTGTTGATTTGAAGAAATGCTTTTTATTTTTTAAATAAAAAGAGGAAGTGTTTTACATTGAATGATCATCATGAACCGAATGATCATCGTAAGTTAATAATAAGGTGAGATTACTTTAACATATTTACTTCAATTTTAAAAACCGCATTTTTGTGCGAAAAATACAGTATAAAAATGAAATTTGATTTGTGAGGGTTAAGCACCTATAATCAATTCCAATGAAAAATAATTTTTGTATAAAATGAAAAATTCAATATTGCAAATTTGCAATGAGATCATTCATCCTGGTGAGCGTCTTTCTTTAGCGTTGCCACTACCTGAGTTGTTTAGTTGTGCGCCATTGCACATGCCTATCAAAATTATTCGCGGAAAACAGGAAGGTCCTTGTTTATTATTAACAGCAGCGATGCATGGTAATGAATTAAATGGAACGGAAATCATTAATCGTTTGTTGCAAGAAGATGCTTTAAAAAATTTGTGTGGCACTATTATCGCTGTTCCTGCGCTGAATGTGTATGGGTTGATTAATCGTTCGCGTTATTTGCCCAGTGGAATTGATTTGGACCGATGTTTTCCTGGCTCACAATCAGGTACGCATGCGGAACGTGTGGCGCATTTATTTGTATCGGAAATTTTCAGTAAAGCGGATGTGTGCATTGATTTGCAAACAGGATTTTTGAACTATTCAAATTTACCGCAAATATTTTTTGATAAAACAGATGAAAAAGCGCGATTACTGGCAGAGGCATTTAATGCACCGGTGATGACCAACATTACTTTTGAAAAAGGTATGTTGCGAACAGTCGCGCGTGAACAGAAAAAAACATTTTTATTATATGAGGCGGGTGAAGCAATGCGATTTGATGAGCATGCTATTCGCACAGGCATAACCGGCATTCTTAATGTGATGCAAAAGTTGGGTATGCTTTCTGAAAAGCAATCTGAAAAGCAATCTGAAAAAATGTCTTCGCTAAAATGTTTTTTTTCAGAAAAAAATATTTGGGTGCGTGCTTCGACCAGTGGTATCAGCGATACTGAGCATCAATTAGGTCAGCACATTAAGGCGGGTGAAAAACTTTGCACGATTAGAGATCCTTTTGGTGCATCTGATTATATGACTGTCTTTTCACCCGAAGAGGCTATTATTGTTGGGAAAAATAATTTGCCATTGGTGCATGAGGGTGAGTCATTGTTTCAGTTGGCTGTCTTTTCTAAAATGCAGCATGCAGCAACGCATCTGGAAACTTGGGAAGAAGAAAGCCTGGCCATTTTTTAGCTGGAGTTAAAAAACAAAGTGACGTCTTATTTGCGCGGATTTTTTATTTGGATGATCGCTGCCTTTTTCTTTTTGTATGAGTTTTTCTTGCGTACGTTTGTCGGCAGTGTTGCGCATCAAATCATTCCGCAATTGCATTTAACAGTTGAAACATTTGCATTAGTGGGTTCAGCTTATTATATCGCTTATGGCGTCATGCAAATACCAGTGGGTCTTTTGGTAGATAAGTTTGGTGTTAAGCGCGTCATGTTGTTTGCAACGCTGATGTGTGTTCTCGCTACTTTTTTATTTTCACACGCAACCAATTTTACTACTGCCTTTCTTAGTCGTTTTTTAATGGGGTTTGGCTCATCCTTTGCTTTTGTTTGTTTGTTGGTGATTGCGGTTACATGGTTCCCTAAAAAATATTTCGGTATTTTTGCAGGTATTTCTCAATTTATTGGGACGATGGGCCCTTTGCTTGCGGGTGGTCCATTAATTTCATTGATGCTTGATTTACATGACACTTGGCGAACGGCATTAATGGATATTGGTTTTTTTGGCGTCATACTGGCGTTGCTGGTTTTGCTGTTTGTAAAGAATAAACCAAGAGATGGTGAGCGGGTTCTTATTTTTTTAAAACAACCTGAAACATTGAAAGTGCGCTTGATGCGTTTAATGCGAAATAAGCAAGCATGGAGTGTTGCGTTTTATTCAGGCACGCTTTATGTTTCGATTGCGTTGCTGGGTGCCATTTGGGGAACAGATTATTTGCAAGCACGTGGCTTGTCACAGTCGATAGCAGCCGATACCATTTCTTTTGTTTGGTTGGGTTATGCGTTGGGATGTCCATTGTTAGGCGTGTTATCTGATTTGTCGAAAAGAAGAAAGCCCGTTTTGTTAGCGTGTTCTGTTTTAGGGTTGATTGCATCTATTGGGATTACTTATTTTTCATTTACTCATGTTGTATGGGTTTATTTTGTATTGTTTTTTATGCTGGGTGTCGCTGCAGCAGGTCAAAGTGTTGCGTTTGCAGCCATGAGTGAGCATGTTGATCATAGTACGCGTGCGACTGGCTTTGGTTTAAATAATGGATTGATTACGTTGTTTACAGCAACGGTTCCTTTGTTGGTGAGTTATTTTATTAACAGGGATTCGCATCATCATGCTAATCATTTAGTGGCGCATGATTTTATTCGTGGATTCACTTGTATGCCAATTTTATTCTGTTGTTCATTTGTTATCGCATTGATTTTTATTCGTGAGACGTATTGCAAATCACAAAAAGAGATTATTCAATTAGCGCGCCCATTTTAAACAGGTTTTTGAAAAGTTTTACATAAGACGCGCGCCAAAGTATGATACCTGCCTTACATTTTTACAGAAGGGTGTCATTATGTTGCCACGCAAAACATTGGCGAATGCGATACGTGCGCTCGCTATTGATGCGGTTGAAACCGCACACTCCGGACATCCTGGTATGCCGATGGGGATGGCGGATATCGCTGAAGTATTGTGGCGAGATTTTTTGTCACACAATCCGTCGAATCCATTATGGTTTAATCGTGATCGTTTTGTGCTGTCTAACGGCCATGGTTGCATGTTGTTATATGCTGCGTTGCATTTATCCGGTTACGATTTATCAATCGATGATTTAAAAAAATTTCGTCAGTATCATTCTAAAACACCGGGGCATCCAGAATATGGATTTACACCGGGTGTTGAAGCAACTGCAGGTCCATTGGGTCAAGGTTTGGCGATGGCGGTGGGTATGGCCATTGCAGAAAAACATTTAGCTGCAGAATATAATCAAAAAAATCTTGTACTGGTGGATCATTACACCTACGTTTTTGCTGGTGATGGTTGTTTGATGGAAGGGATTTCACATGAAGCTTGTTCATTAGCCGGTACGTTGGGTTTGGGAAAATTAATTTTGTTTTATGATGATAATGGTATTTCTATCGATGGTGATATTTCCGGTTGGTTTACAGATAACACGGTTGAACGTTTCAAAGCTTATCATTGGCAAGTTATATCGGGTGTTGATGGACATGATGCTGCCGCTATTAAAAAAGCAATTGAAACAGCCCGCGCCGATTTAATGCATCCAACGATTATTTGTTGTAAAACAAAAATTGGATATGGTTCTCCTAATTTAGAAGGCAGTGAAAAAACACATGGCTCGCCATTAGGTGAAAGTGAAGCATTGGCGACGAAAAAAAAATTGGGCTGGGATTACCCGTCTTTTTTTATTCCTGAGGAAATTTATGCGCAGTGGGATGCGGTTGATGAAGGTGCGCGACGCGAAGCGTATTGGAATCAAGCGTTCGCAAAATATGAAACTGTTTATCCTGCAAAAGCCGCTGAATTTTTGCGTCGTATGATGGGTGCATTACCAGAAAATTGGCAGTCTTATACGAATCGTTATATTGAAAAAGTCAGACATGAGGAAAAAGCATTAGCGACACGAAAAATGTCGCAAGCCTGTATTGAAGCCTATTCCGAAATTTTACCTGAATTCATGGGAGGATCTGCTGATTTAACGGAATCAAATAATACCAAAGCAAAAAGCATGTCAATTTTTTCAGCAGAAAATGCAAGTGGAAATTATATACATTATGGTGTGCGTGAATTTGGCATGAGCGCAATTTTGAATGGACTGGCATTGCACGGCGGTGTTATTCCTTTTGGCGGAACGTTTTTGGTATTTTCGGATTATGCGCGAAATGCCGTGCGTATGTCAGCGATCATGCAGCAAAAAGTAATTTATGTTTACTCACATGATTCGATTGGTTTAGGTGAAGATGGTCCAACGCATCAGCCAATTGAGCACATTGCGATGTTGCGCATGACACCTCATTTCGAAGTATGGCGTCCGTGTGATTTTGTAGAAACAGCGGTTGCATGGCAACAAGCCATTGGGCATTCAGGTCCGAGTGCAATTTTACTAACCCGACAAAATGTACCACAACAAGCGCACACTTCAGAAAAAATAAATGAAGTTGCGCGTGGCGGATATATTTTATTTGAACCAGAAAATCAAGATTTGAAAATAGCCGCTATTATTATTGCGACAGGATCAGAAGTGCAATTAGCAGTGACAGCAGCAAAAGCATTGATGAAAGAAAATATTTTTGTCCGCGTTGTGTCAATGCCGTGTTGCGACCGTTTTAAAAAACAAGATGCAGATTATCGTGAGATGGTTTTGCCATCACCTATTACGGCGCGCTTGGCAATTGAAGCAGGCGTGCCAGATTATTGGTATCAATTTGTTGGTAGTGATGGCGCGATTATGGGGATTAACACGTTTGGTGCATCAGCGCCAGAAAAAGATATTTGGCAGGCTTATGGATTTACAGTAGAAAATGTAAAAAAACAATTATTATCTTTATTGGAGACGCAGACTCATGACAATTAGAATTGCTATTAATGGTTTTGGGCGCATTGGTCGTAATATTGCGCGTGCATTGTATGAATCAGGTTATCGTGACCGTCTTGAATTGGTTGCAGTGAACGATTTGAGTGATTTGAATACGAATGCGCATTTATTAAAGTTTGATTCTGTGCATGGTCGTTTTGCACACTCTGTTTCTGTTTTAGATGATGAGCTTATTATTGATAATGATCACATTCGATTTTTTTCAGAAAAAAATCCAGAGTTGATTCCTTGGGGAAAAATGAATGTGGATATTGTATTGGAAGCAACTGGTTTTTTTGCAAGTCGTGATAAAGCGCGTGCGCATTTAGTTGGGGGTGCAAAAAAAGTATTAATTTCAGCGCCAGCTGGAAAAGATGTGCCGACAATTGTTTATGGTGTGAATCATCAAAGTTTAAAGCCAACCGATGATATTGTGTCCAATGCATCTTGCACAACAAATTGTTTAGCACCGCTTGTTAAGCCATTGCATGAGTTATTTGGTATTAAAGCGGGTCTGATGACAACAGTGCATTCGTATACGTCTGATCAACGTATTATTGATGCGAGCCATAGTGATTTGCGTCGTGCGCGTGCAGCAGCATTATCAATGATCCCTACTAAAACAGGTGCAGCAGCAGCAGTAGGTTTGGTGTTGCCGGCCTTAGCTGGAAAATTAGATGGCTATGCTGTGCGTGTGCCAACAGCAAATGTATCACTGGTAGATTTAACGTTTGAGGCAGAAAAACCAGTTTCAGTAAAAGCAGTGAATGAAGCGTTGTTGGCGGCATCACAAGGCGAATTAAAAGGTGTTTTGGATTATAGCGAATTACCTTTGGTGTCGATTGATTATAATCATTGCCCTGCATCTTCTACGGTTGATTCATTGGAAACACGTGTTATTGGTAACTTGGTTAAAGTAGTTTCTTGGTATGACAATGAATGGGGTTTTTCAAATCGCATGTTAAATACGGCCAGCGTGATGATGTCAGTTTAAGGAATGGTTTATGGCCTATTTAAAATTAGCTGATCTGAATCTTAAAGATCAACGCGTATTGATTCGTGAAGATTTTAATGTGCCGATGAAAAATGAGGTGATCATGGATGACACGCGTTTGCGCGCTGCCATCCCAACTATTGAATATGTATTAAAACAGCATGCTGCTGTGATTTTAATGTCACATCTTGGTAGGCCGGTTGAAAATAAGTGGGATGCACAGTTGTCTTTAAAGCCCATTGCAAATCAATTGTCTGCTCTTTTAAAAAAGCCTGTGCGTTTTGTATCTGATTGGATTAATGGATTCGATATTCATGTTGGTGAAGTGGTATTGTGTGAAAATACCCGCTTTTTGACTGGTGAAAAACAATGCGACGAAGTTTTGTCAAAAAAAATGGCTGCATTGTGTGATGTTTTTGTGATGGATGCGTTTGCCACTGCGCATCGCGCAGAAAGTTCAACAGCAGGTGTGGCGCAGTTTGCAAAAAAAGCCTGCGCTGGATTATTGTTGGATGCCGAGTTATCGGCATTATCAACAGCGTTAAGCAATCCCAAAAAACCAGTTGTTGCGATTGTGGGCGGATCAAAAGTATCAACAAAAATGGCCGTGCTTGAAGCATTGCTTGATAAAGTTAATACATTGATTGTCGGTGGTGGAATCGCAAATACTTTTTTAGCAGCGCAAGGTGTGGCTATTGGAAAATCATTGATTGAAAATGACTGGATACAACCCGCGAAAAAATTACTAACCATTGCAGCAGAAAAAAATGTGTGTGTGCCACTGCCGGTTGATGTGGCTGTTGCTAAAAATTTTTCTGCAGATGAAAAAGCGATTATCAAATCCATTCATCAGATTAATTCAGATGAGATGATTTTAGATGTGGGTCCGCAAACAGCAGCCAGCTATGCCGGCATCATGCATGATGCTAAAACCATTGTGTGGAATGGACCTGTTGGTGTGTTTGAATTACCCCAGTTTTCCGCGGGCACAAAATCACTCGCAGCAGCCATTGCTGGTTCAGCAGCGTTTTCGATTGCGGGAGGTGGCGATACATTATCTGCAATCATGCAATGGCATATGGAAAATAAAATTTCGTATTTATCAACGGGCGGTGGTGCATTTTTAGCGTTTATGGAAGGAAAAAAATTGCCGGCAGTTGAAGCGTTGATCAAGCGTGTTTACGCTAACTAAGTCTTTATGTGTCATGCTTTTTGGTGCTCAGATGTACTGTCTTTCTATCACCTCTATTTGATGACGATGGTGACGAAGTGGGCTCGTGTTGATATGATGCTCCGATTATAAAGTTGCTGATTACTCCAAATAGGGAATGCCATGATCACCCATGAAGAACACTTTGAACGTCGCACAAAAATTTTGGCAACATTGGGGCCGGCGACGGATTCAGCTGAAAAAATGGAAAAGTTAATTCAGGCTGGTGTGAATTGTGTTCGATTGAACTTTTCGCATGGCACGCATGCCGATCATCAAAAAAGAATTGAATTGGTGCGTGCTGTTGCAAAAAAATTAAATCGTATTATTGGTATTTTGGGTGATTTACAAGGCCCTAAAATTCGTATTGCGCAATTTGTAGATGGCAAAATCTATTTAAAGCCAGGTGACCTTTTTGTTTTAGATGCTGAGATGGATTCAAAAGCAGGCACACAAAAAGCAGTAGGTATTGATTATAAGGCATTGCCCGATGATCTCATTTCAGGTGACCTTTTGTTGCTAAATGATGGATTAATTACATTGCGCGTTGAAAAAGTAGATGGGCCACGCGTAATTTGTCTTGTTGAACAAGGCGGTGAATTATCCAATCATAAAGGGATTAATAAAAAAGGCGGCGGGTTAACTGCAAAAGCATTGACTGAAAAAGATTTAATAGATTTGAAATTTGCTGTGAAAATGGATGTGGATTACATTGCATTGTCTTTTCCACGCAACGCACAAGATGTGCATGAAGCGCGCGCCTTAATTCAAAAAGAAAATGGTACCAGCGCCATTATTTCAAAAATTGAACGTGTTGAAGCTGTTGAAAATATCGACGAAATTATTATTGCGAGTGATGGCGTGATGGTGGCGCGTGGTGATTTGGCAGTTGAAATCGGTGATGCAGAAGTACCGATGGTCCAAAAGAACATTATTCAACGCGCTCGAACGTTGGATAAACCCGTTATTATTGCAACGCAAATGATGGAGTCAATGATTCATAGCCCTGTGCCAACGCGGGCAGAAGTATCTGATGTCGCGAATGCTGTTTTAGATCATGCTGATTGCGTGATGTGTTCTGCAGAAACAGCGACAGGTGAATTTCCAATAGAAACCATCGAATCAATGGCGCGTGTTTGCCGTACTGTTGAAAAACAGCCTAAAACACAGCAATCCAAACATCGTGTTGAGTGCGAATTTAAACGTATTGATGAAGCAATTGCGATGGCAACGATGTATACAGCAAATCACTTTAATGTGCGTGCTGTTGTGGCATTAACAGAATCAGGTGCAACACCTTTGTGGATGTCGCGTATTCGAACGCGATTACCAATTTATGGATTAAGTCGTTTTGCTAGAACACTTGGAAAAATGACTTTGTTTCGCGGTATTTATCCACTTTATTTTGATGTCACTGATTGTTCGCGTGATGAAGTTAATGCGGCTGCGATTACTTTTTTAGAAAAAAATCATTTTTTACAAAAAAATGATCGGGTGATTTTAACCAAAGGGGATCACTTGGGTCGCAGTGGCGGATCGAATGCGATGAAAATTTTAATTGTAGGAGAAACAATGTGAACTGGATGACATTACTTTATTTATTATTAGCGGGTTTGATGGCGTGGTTTGCGTGGCGTATGATTCGTAACAACCCTAATTTATTTAGCAAAGAAAACATAGGCAATAGTTTTTCAACAATGGCATTGCTCGCGCTGGGCTTGATTGTGTTTATTGCGCTGTTGGTTTTTTTATTGAAAAATGGGTAGCTTTAATTTAAAGGTGGAGAAAATAATGGATAACATAAAAGCATTACAAGCAACGATTGCGCAAATGTCGACGCGCGGAAAAGGGTTATTAGCAGCAGATGAAAGTGTGCCCACTATTACAAAGCGTTTGCAAGCCATTGGTGTTGAATCAACAGAAGATACACGACGTGCTTATCGTGATTTATTATTATCAACGCAAGATATTAATGCTTATCTAAGTGGTGTGATTTTATTTGAAGAAACATTAAATCAAACCGCATTAGATGGCACGCCTTTCCCAATGTTATTGCAAGAACGCGGTATTGTGCCCGGCATTAAAGTAGATAAAGGATTGGTTGCTTGGAGTTCAACTAATCCAGAACAAGTGACACAAGGATTGGATGGTCTTGCAGAACGTTTACAAAAATATAAAGCGCAAGGTGCTCAATTTGCAAAATGGCGCGCGGTTTATACGGTTGGTGAAACGACACCATCAAAAGCGGTGAATGCATTTAATGCAATGACATTGGCGCGTTATGCTCAAATTTGTCAAGACAATGGTATTGTTCCTATTGTCGAGCCAGAAGTATTAATTGATGGTGCGCATACCATTGAGCAATGTGAAAAGGTATCTGAAAAAGTCCTTGCAAAAGTATTTAAGGCATTGCGTAAATATGGTGTGATTTTAGAATATATTATTTTGAAACCCAGCATGGTGATTGCAGGAAAAAAATGTTCGAAACAAGCCAGTGTGGCAGCAGTTGCAGAAGCAACCATGCGTGTTTTAAAACGCACTGTTCCAGCAGCCGTTCCCAGCATTAATTTTTTATCGGGCGGACAAACAGCATTGCAAGCAACGCAACACTTACAAGCAATGAATGCAATGGGTGCTTTGCCTTGGCATTTGAGTTTTTCCTACGCGCGTGCGTTACAAGAACCTTGTATGGATGCATGGCGTGGCAAGTCAGATAATAAAAAAGCGGCGCAAACTGTTTTATTGCAACGCGCAAAATTAAATCATTTGGCGACATTAGGGCAATATTCAGAAAAAGCAGAACTTGCTTAATTTATTGAAATTAAAATTATGGATGATGATAACGCAATAGCAGTTTTAATTCCTGCGTATAACGAAGTGCAAACCATTGAGCAAATTGTCAATGCTTGTTCGTGTTATACGCAGCGTTTAATTGTGGTGGATGATGGTTCAACTGATGGTACGGCATCATTACTTCAACATACTGCCGCTACCGTTGTTTCGCATAAAAAAAACTTGGGAAAAGGAGCTGCTCTATTAGCAGGCTTTCGCATAGCAGTTGCCCAATGTGCCGGAGGTGTGATTACCATAGACGCAGATGGCCAGCATAATCCAGCAGATTTACCCCATTTTTTATCCTTAATTTCAAGCTCACCTGACACGCTTATTATTGGTGCGCGACGTTTGGCTGCACAAGCGGCACCAAAAAAACGATTATATGCAAATAAAATTGCGGATTTTTTTATTTCATTGGCAGCTCAAAAAAGGTTGTATGATACGCAATCTGGTTATCGCTATTACCCAATTTCATTTTTGAAAAAATATCTTACCAATACAGAAAAAGAAAAACATTTTGCTTTTGAGTCGGACATTTTAATTTCGGCTGTTAAAGCAGGAGTGCCGATTGCCTATGTCAACATTGAGTCTTGTTATCCAGTAGGTGCGCGAGCCAGTCATTATCGAGTTCGAAAAGATACTTGGGAGATTGCTAAAACTATTTTTAGAATGATTGTTAAGCCAACATCGTAGAGTACGTTCAATTCACATGATAGAATGAGCGACAGTTTATGAGATTTTTGTCATTCGCAGGGAAAAAGATGCTTAGGAAGCGATTCAAACAAGGCATGTGCTATCTTGCTATTATTGTTGGAACGACTGCTTTTGCGGCGTCACAACCTGCAGCGCCTGTATCTGTGTCATCCATATCTGTGCCAGCCGTGTCTGCGCCAGCGCCTGCTTCAAACGATAATGCGCAGATTTGGAATTTAAAAAATGCCGATATCCGTGCTGTGATTCAAACTGTTTCCGTATTGACGGGTAAAAATTTTATTGTTGATCCACGTGTGCATGGCAATATTACATTGGTTTCGCAAAAGCCAATGACGCCGGATGAGTTATATCAAGTTTTTTTATCGATGTTGCAGTTGCTGCAATATGTAGCCATTCCCAGCGGTAATGTTGTTAAAATTGTGCCATCAATGGATGCCAATGCGTTAGCACGTGATGTGGCAACACGAAAAAATCCTGGTGTCGGTGATGAAGTCGTTGTACGCGTTGTGCCGGTGAATCATGTTTCTGCAACTGAATTGGTTCCAGTGCTCCGACCTTTAATGTCGCAATCAGGTAGTGTTTCTGCTTATTTGCCAGCGAATGCGCTGATTTTAGCGGGCACAGCATCAAACATTAAACGACTGGTGACCATTATTCATCAAATGGATTCTTCAAGCACCAATCAAATTTCAGTAGTGCATTTACGTTATGCGAATGCTAAGAAAATTGTATCGATTATTCATGCATTGCAAACAGGTAATGCATCGCAAGGTGCTATGAGTAATGCCACTTTGGCATCAGATTCAAGTGACAATAGCATTTTAATTAGCGCGAATATGGCGAATCAATTAATTATGCGTAATTTGATCAAAGAATTAGATCGAAAAGGTTCGGGTGGTGATAATACTCGAGTGATAACACTCAATTATTTATCAGCAAAAAAATTAGCGCCTATTTTAGCAAAAGTGGCGGATGGCATGAGTGCCTCTGACACAGCAAGTGCTGGAAAACCAGGTGTTGCGATTTCAGGCGGTCAGAGTGATGTCTCTGTTCAGTCAGAAAATAATAGCAATGCGATCATTATTCATGCTCCCGCCGCTATGATGAGTAGCTTAATGAGTGTGATTCATCGGTTGGATCGCAAACCAAGAGAAGTGTTGGTTGAAGCCATCATCGTTAAAGTAAATGAAAACGTATTAAATAAATTAGGCATCATCTGGGGCACGCTGAATGGTACAACAGGTGGTGCGCCAGCAGACAGCGTCACAACAGATAACGCTTTTGTATTTAGAGTAAACCAAAATGATATTGGATTATTGCCAGATGGCAATTTGCTGTCATTACTGCGCGTATTAAAACAAAATGGTTCTACGGATATTTTATCTACGCCATCAGTGGTGGTGTTAGATAATCAAAAAGCCACTATTGATGATGGACAAAACGTGGGATTGGCCAATCGTCAATATCAAGGCTCATCACCAACTACGACAGGTGACCCAACGCAAAATATCGTCACACCATTTAATACTATTCAACGTCATGATGTGACATTGAGCTTGGATGTAACGCCGCATGTTAGTCCGAATCGTATGATTCGCATGGAATTATTGCAAAAAGACGATACGATTGCGCCGGGTAGCAGTGATAGCGGCGAAGATGATAATCCAACCATTAACACCAGTAAAATTAAAACGTCGGTACTTGTAAAAAGCGGTAATATTTTGGTGCTAGGTGGTTTAATGAGTAACGAACAAGATAAAACAAAACAGAAATTACCGATATTAGGAAACCTACCTATCATTGGACATCTGTTTCGTTACACCACTAACAAAATGGAAAAAACGGATTTAATGGTTTTCATTCGACCTATTATTATGTCAAAGAAATCAGCACACGCGCAAACGGTGAATCGTTATGAATATATACGTCAACAAGAATTGGATATGACAACGGAACATCTTAAGAAACAGGTTCATATGCCGATGTTGCCGCAAATTGGCCCGCAAAAAACACATTTGCCACAGCCGGTATCGACATTTCAACTGCCAATTCCAGAAACAACCAAAATAGGGCGGGTGCATTGAAGCCAGGATCGACTGATTTGCAAGAAAAAGTAAAGCCACGTCGTTTATCATTTCACTTTGCAAAACGACAAGGTATTTTTTTGCAATCAGAAACAGCGGATTCTATTTCCATTTGTTACTTGCCAACAACGCCACCAGAAGCATTAGTAGAGTTGCGTCGCTATTTTCAAAAGCCGTTACAATTGGTTCTCGTTTCGCAAACGGATTTCGAAAAATTATTAGCGAAAGCCTATGAAACCACAACCAGTTCTGCAATGGCGGCTATTACGGATATTGAAGAAGATTCTGATTTGCAAACGATGATGTCGCAATTGCCGAAAACAGCTGATCTATTAGAAACCGAAGATGATGCACCTGTGATTCGTTTAATTAATGCGGTATTAACGCAAGCCATTAAACAATCAGCATCGGATATTCATTTTGAAACATTTGATGAACGATTGGTGATTCGTTTTCGTGTTGATGGCGTTTTACGTGAAGTGTTAGAGCCGCCTCGTGGATTGGCGCCGCTACTGACGTCACGTGTGAAAATCATGGCGAAATTAGATATTGCTGAGAAACGATTACCACAAGATGGACGCATTTCATTAAAAATTGCGGGTCGTAGTGTGGATGTGCGGGTTTCTACTATTCCAACACATCATGGAGAACGTATTGTATTGCGTTTATTAGACAAAGAAGCTGCACCACTTGATTTGTCTCGTTTAGGTATGGCTGATGAAACGCTACAAACAATGAAAAAATTAATTGCACATCCGCATGGTATTTTATTAGTGACTGGTCCAACGGGTTCAGGAAAAACAACCACGCTGTACGGTATTTTAAATTCACTTAATGACGCATCACGTAATATTTTAACCGTTGAAGATCCCATTGAATATTATTTATCGGGTATCGGGCAAACGCAGGTGAATCCTAAAATTGGTATGACGTTTGCGCGCGGATTGCGTGCGATTTTACGGCAAGATCCCGATATTGTGATGGTTGGGGAAATTCGTGATTTAGAAACAGTTGAGATGGCAATTCAAGCCAGTTTAACAGGACATTTGGTATTATCAACTTTGCATACCAACAGTGCTATTGGTGCTGTTACCCGTTTGCGTGATATGGGTGCGGAACCTTTTTTATTGTCTTCTACTATCATGGGTGTTGCAGCGCAACGATTGGTTCGTGTGTTGTGTCCACATTGTAAAGTGGCGGAAACAATTGATGAGAATACAAAAAAAATATTAGAACTGGACGCAACAATAGATGTGAAAATTTTTCGACCTAAAGGTTGTGATCGCTGTGGACAAACAGGTTTTCATGGCCGCACCGGTATTTATGAAGTGATTGCTATTGATGAGAAATTACGAGCGATGATTCATTCAAACCAAAGTGAAGCCGATATGGAAAATCATGCGCGTACTTTTTCAAAAAGCATGCGTCAAGATGGTGTTCGAAAAATTTTATTGGGTGAAACCACATTGGAAGAAGTGTTACGCGTGACATCTGAGGATTAAACATAAGCCATGACTGCATTTCAATACACAGCATTAGATAAGTCAGGTAAGCGAATCAAAGGCGTTTCCGAGAGTGATTCTGCGCGTGGCGTGCGTCAACAGCTGCGTGATAAAGAGTTAACACCTTTAGTTATTCAAGCTATTTCCAGTGAAAAAAAATCAAAACAACAAACTAAGAAATGGGAATTTCATTTTGGTGCTCGGAAAATGTCGGCAGCAGATTTGTCATTAATTACAAGACAAATGGCAACATTATTAGAAGCCAGTTTACCTATTGATGAAATGTTAACGGCTGTTTCTGAGCAAACAGAAAAGCAAGCCACCAAAGAAATATTGTTGGGCGTGCGTGCAAAAATATTAGAGGGATACACATTAGCCGATGGGATGAGTGATTTCCCGGGCGCTTTTCCAGCATTATATCGTACGACTGTTGCAGCAGGTGAGCGTACGGGAAAATTAGGGCAAGTTTTAGAGCAACTGGCAGAATACACAGAAAAACAACACTATATTCGCCAAAAAATAAAGCAAGCGTTGGTTTATCCCATTATGATGATGTCGGTGTCTTTATCTATTGTGGTGTTTTTATTAATTTATGTTGTGCCTAAAATTATTGCTGTGTTTAGTCAAACCAATCAAATTTTACCTTTAGCAACAACGGTATTGATTGGTATCAGTAATTTTGTAGCGCATTTTGGGTTGTATGTTGTTTTGGGTATCATTGTTTTTATTTTTTTGTGGGTGCGCGCGTTAAAGCGTGAAAAATTTCGTCGAAAGGTGCACACGTTGTTGTTGAAAGTGCCTGTGATTGGTCGATCGATTCGTACAATTAATGCAGCACGATTTGGTAGAACGCTGGGTATTTTAAATGCAGCCGCTGTACCCGTTTTAGAAGCCATGAGTTCAGCAGTTGAGTTGGTGAAGCCATTACCCATGCATGAAAAAATTCAACAGGCCATTGCGCAAGTGCGTGAAGGTTCGGCTATTTACATAGCACTTCAGAAAACGGGTTTTTTTGCACCGATGTTTATTCATTTGGTGGCCAGTGGTGAAGCCAGTGGTCAATTGGATATGATGTTGGAGAAAGCAGCAAGTTATTTAGAAAAAGATGTAGAAGGATTAATTCAAATGGCGCTGACTTTGTTTGAGCCTTTGATGATTGTGGTGATGGGTGGTATTGTGTTGTATATCGTTTTAGCCATTATGTTGCCCATTTTTGCATTGGACAATGTGTCATGATAATAAATCAATCATGGTTCATAAGCGGCATGTTAATTAACCAAGCAGGTTGGTATTAGTGATTACAGGTGGAAAACGTATGATAAAAATAAAAAAGTATGCGCGTGGCTTCACTTTAATTGAAGTCATGGTGGTTGTTGTAATTTTGGCAATTCTAGCTGCTATTATTGTGCCGCGTATTTTAAAGCGCCCAGAACAAGCGCGTGTTGTTGCAGCAAGACAAGATATTTTGTCTATACAGAATGCAATGTCATTATACAAATTAGACAATGGATTTTATCCATCAACGAGTCAGGGAATTCAAGCATTGGTCAGTAAACCCAGTGGTTCGCCAGTTCCGCAAAATTATGCACAAGGAGGTTATCTAAAAAAATTGCCTCTGGATCCTTGGGGAAATCCGTATCAGTATTTGCATCCTGGAAAACATGGCAGCATTGATATTTGGACGAATGGTTCGCCGGATAGCACGGCTAAAAACGCAGTGATTGGAAATTGGGATGCGAACGAATAGTGTGAAGACGCGATTTGTCGCGTCTCGATTATCGTCTGCATTTACGCTCATTGAAGTATTGGTTGTTCTGATTATTGTTGCAATTATTACGGCTGTTGCCGTGCTGGCGTTTGGTCACTTTGGACGTGGTCGCCGTGAAAAAATCATTGTGAATCAATTTATACATGTTATTACACTAGCGCAGCAGCAGGCGATTTTAACGCCCATGGTGTTGGGTTTGGGTGTCAGTGCAGATGGTTATCAGTTTTATGAATATGCACCTTCGACGCATTCGAGCTCAGCACGATGGCTGTTGTTAAGCAGCGCTACTTTATCGCACCCCACTGCTTTTCGTTATGTTTTTCAGGTCAATATGAAATTAATTTCTGCTTATTCGCTAAAATTAAAAAATGATAGCGCAAAACCCGCTATTTTATTTTTGCCTAGCGGTTATGTCACTCCATTTACAGTAAAATTAAGTGGCGCCAGTAGTCATTTTTTGATTGATGTAAAAAATAATGGTGTAGTGAGTTTGGATGAAAGCAAAAAACAGTAATGCATTTACATTAATTGAAGTGCTCATTGCTTTATTTATTATTGCGATTGCATTGGCTGCTGCCATTCAGGCAACAAACCAAAGTGTGCGCGCAACAAGACATGTGCGCAATACAACGATTGCTCATTTTGTTGCGATGAATGTGTTATCTGAAATACAAGTGGGTTTATTGCCTGTGCCAACAGGCGATACGCCAACGGATGGAAAAACAAAAATGTTGAATGAAACTTGGTCGTGGTCTGTGTTTCAAAAAAGTGAGAATAGGGCTGCTAGCGCAATCAGAGTCAGTGTGTCACTCAAAAATAATCGTATCACTGAGGTTGAAGGTTATGTTGAGAAATAAATACCGCTTGGCTTTGGGATTTACGCTGATCGAAATTTTAGTCGCATTGCTTATTTTTGCAATTGTTGGGGTAATTGCTGCAATGAGTTTACAATCAATGATTCGGGTGCATAAGCAATTAAAAAAATCAGATGCGTCATTGATGCAGCTGCAAATCACCATGACTTTATTGCGACGCGATATGATGGAGATTATTGAGAGACCTGTCCGAAACTCAGCCGGTGGTACAGATCCTGCTTTTGCTGCGTTGAGTTCAAATGAAATTATTTTTACACGTGCAGGTTTAATTAATCCTTTTGGTTTGAGTCAGCAAAGTAATATGCAGCGAGTAGGTTATGTGTTGCAAGGTGATAAGTTAATACGGCTAACTTGGGATGTGTTAGATCAACCAGCAAAAGCAAAGCCTGAAAAACAAGTATTATTAAATAATATTGCATCATTACAATGGCAGTTTGTAACGGACAATAATCAAACATCATCGTCATGGCCACCCACTGTGAGCGCAAAAAATCAGCAGCAGGAAAGTAATTCGCCATTGCCAAAAGCAGTATTGATGGTCATGCATCTGAAAAATCAAGGAGTGATTCAAGGGGTTTTTCCAATTCCAGCAAGAGGTGTATATGCGTCACAAAATACGCCAACGCCGCCGTAATGGGGGAGGCGCATTAATTAGTGCGCTATTTATTACAGCCTTAGCTGCCATGTTGGCTACTGCATTGGCGGTTGAACAAGGCGTGTTGATACATGAAGTCACTTTAATCGTCCGTGCTGATCAAGGTTATTTAAATCTGCAGGGCGAGCAATTTCTGGCAAAAAAAATTATTTTAAAATACGCGACGCAGTTTTTAGCAAAAAATCCACCGAGCAATATCACGCCATTACAAGCACAGCTGCCTCGCGTTAAAATAGACGACATGGAAATCAGTGGCACCATTGAAAATGAACAAGGCAAATTTAATTTAAATAATTTGCAGTATTCTCAAAATCAGCCAAAATTTGCTGCTTTATTGCGCGCTGTGGATGCGGGTGTATCTGCATCGGAAGCTGAGAATATCGCACAATCTATCACAGCATGGATAACGAATGGTTCTCAAGATCCTTATTATTTGTCATTGCACCCCCCTTATCGATCATCTAAAACACAATTGGCTAATGTGAGTGAATTGCGATTGATTGCTGGTGTAACGCCTGCAATTTATGTGGCGTTAAAACCTTATGTGACTGCTTTACCTGAATCAGTTGCTCCTATTGCGGTGACAAACACACAAACAACACAGACAGCTAAAACGGCAAAAACAACAGCAACGACTACATCAGGAACAGCATCATCGCAAAAGACAGCGCAACAGCTTGTTTTGGGAACGCCGATTGATATTAATGCGGTATCGATTCTGGTTTTATCAGCATTAGATTCATCTCTGAATCCAGCGCAAGCACAAGATATTATTGCATGCCGTGAGCGTTATCGTAGTTTTTCAAGTACGCAAGCATTTACAACGGATTGTGCAGCATCACTTACCAATATCACAGTGCAAAGTCAGTATTTTCTCGTTCGAGTTACCGCTGTGTATGAGAAACATGTTTTACAGCTCAATAGCTTGATGGTTACACAGCCTGAAAAAAATAATACACTGAAAGTCATTACGGTATGGCAATCGTTTGAGTAGGGGTTTTCATGTTTATCTTGCAATTAAACAATCATGAACCAAGCACTTGGCTTGAAGTGGATGAAGCTGGCGAAGTGATTTCAAGTAGTCTTATTGCAGATTTATCTCAAGCACCCAAATTAAATCCTGATGCGCATTTAACTATCTTGTTTCCTGGGGAAGATATTTTCATGACTTCGGTGAAGTTGCCAAAAATGAGTGCGTCAGAAAAATTACAAGCGATTCCATTTACAATAGAAGAGCAGTTGGCCAGTGATCCAGAAAAAATTGGCATTGCAATGGGTGATAATCAAGCGGATGGATCTTCAATCGTTGCTGTATTTGATAAGGCGCATTTTGAATCACAATGGCGTGTTTGGCATGCGCAGCACTTCACGCCATGGTGTGTCATACCTGATTTTTTAGTGTTGCAGCTTATTCCTGATGCATGGTCTATTTTAGTGAAAAATAAAATGGCATTGGTTCGTACTGATATTCAAGATGGATTCTCAATAGATGTTGATAATTTATTTGTTTTTTTGCAATTGATGTTGAATAGACCTAAAAAGAACAAGCCGACACGTTTTATTTGTTGGCAAGAAAATGCGGTAATTGATGTTGTGCAATTAGAGAAGCTGGGTTTGCCTGTTGAGTTGCGTGATCCCTCTCGAGAAAATCCATTTGATATGAAAACATTGATAACCAAACCGGCATTCAATTTATTGCAGGGAAAATTTCAGACAAAAAGGCAATCTTCTTTGCTTCGAAAAAATTGGATTTTATCTGGAATCGCAGCATGTGCGTTAATAGGGCTGCTGTTTTTTGGAAATGTAGCGGAATGGTTTTATTTTCATCATCAGTCAACCATATTGCAAGCGCAAATCACGCAAATTTATCGTCAATTGTTTCCAGGAGCTACTGATGTATTGGAACCACATTTTCGTGTAGCTGGTTTGCTGAAAAAATTTCAAGGTGTTTCGCAAGATGATGCATTTTTAGTGCTTTCAGGTACAACCGGCGAGGCTATTTTGCATTTTCCTGAACTGCAGACACAGTCATTGGATTATACTAAAAATAAATTATCCGTTACTTTACAGGCCAAAAAAATGGCGACCTTGACGCAGTGTTTGCAAGTAATACGTTCAAAAGGATTTGAAGTAAGTCAGAAAATTTCAAAAACAGGAAAAGATCAAGTTGAAGCGATCATCACTGTTTCGAGGTCAGCATGAATATAAAAAGTTGGTGGGAAAATTTATTGGATCGTGAGCGCCGCATATTGAGTATTGCTGGCGTTCTTGTGGGTATTTTTTTAATTTACGCTGTAATTTGGAGTCCTTTATCTAATGCAGTGGTTGATCGCAAAACACAAGTGCAATCACAAAAAGCATTGTTGCAGTACATGAGGCAGGCCTCAACTGCTATTCAGAATTACCGATCATCAGGAATGACAGCGGGAACAGTGACGACGTCAACTAACTTATTAAGTGTTATTGAGCAAACAGCCTCAACACAAGATTTATCGAGTTTTATAAAACAGGTCAAACAGTTAAAGCAAAATGAAATTGAACTGACACTTGAAGCAGTGCCTTTTGATAAATTAATGCAGTGGTTACAGTTGTTGTCGACATCGCATGGGATCAGTGTGACTGCCTTATCTGCCACGCGATTACCTACAGTTGGCACAGCAAATGCGACAGTAACTTTGTCCGTTGGCAAGTAAAACCAGTTGGCATTATTTAAATATTATTTCTTAATGGATGATATTTTTTTTCTTGATTGGAATACACCACAATTTCACCGCTTTGAATGTCAAAAAACCAGCGGTGAATTTCAAGTTTGTTTTTTTCAACGCGATCTTTGATCCATGGAAATGTTAAGCAGTTTTGATACGATATATTTAATGCACGCTTTGCGCAGGCATCAATATTGTTTTCGTGAGTGTGCGTGTCAATTAAGGAAACCCAGTTTGAAATAAAGTCATTTTGTTTCAGATTTTCGCCATGTATTAATGCTTCGATGCCACCGCATTGACTATGCCCTAGAATAATTAAATGCTGTACATGTAGATAACATAAACCAAATTCTAATGCGGCACTGGTTCCGTGATGTTTTTCATCGCATTCATACGGCGGCACAATATTGGCAACATTTCGTACGACAAATAAATCACCGGGGTCGCATTGTAAAATCAACGAAGGATCAACACGCGAATCACAACAAGCAACAATCATCACGTTGGGTTTTTGTCCTCGCAAAGCAAGTTGCTGCATGATGGAGTGATCACCTGTTGCATACTTTTCACGAAATTCAAAATAACCTTGTAAAATTTTTTTCATAATTTAATTGGGCCTTTTGAGTTGGAATGTCCAGGGTTGTCGAGGTGCATTTTGACGAATCAAATCGAGTGCGTATCGTGCGCGCAGTGAATGTGGTGCTGCCCGTTCAAACCATTTTATGCCTTTTGATTCATCACGTTTTGTGCCTTTCCCATAAAAGTACTGATAACCCACAGCATACTGGGCAGGTACAATATCATCATTAGCCGCAAATAAATAATAAGGGAAAGCTTTTTTAAGATCTCCTTGTGAATAAGCATGATTACCGCGATGATAAGCAGCGATACCGGGATCATCGCAACTTGCAATTAAAAAAACAATAATGATGAGTGAAAGAAAAGCGAAATTGCGCCACATAATATTTCCTTATGGATTATTTTTTAATTGATCAACGGGCAAGGCCAGTTTTTCTAGTGTGCCATTGTCATTAAGAACAACATAATGTTTTGCAATGCGTGTTATGGTTGCGTTGCCAGGTATGGTGTCACCAACTTGATATACTTTTGTGGGTTGTCCTGGCGCAGTGATTAAGGCGCGGGAAGCTGCGGGTGCATTTAATGATACGGCTGTTCCAGATAAAGTGAGCTGCAACTGTGTTGTGGGCAAATTTTCCAGGTTGTTAATGTAGACGCCAAATAAGTGTAAATTGCTGACATTTATGATGTGGTGAACCGGTGTTGCTGGTGTTGCTATCTGTTTGGTTTGATGTGTTAACACATTGCTGAGTATTCCCCATGCACTGAATATAAAAATAATGGCAATGATACCTGTTAGAATAAGGGGTGTACGTGGATCGCGACGCAACTGCTCCAAGCTAAGTTGTGATGAGGGCATTGGGTAAGTTCCTTGTGATTCTCAGTGAAAAATCCATTCTACCTTAAAATCAGTTGCTATTTCGAGTTCACATTATAGGTGCTGGTGGTTATACTGCGGCAAAAAAAGGTATTTCTATGAAATCAAAAATCAATTACCAACAAGCGCATTACTTCACAAGTGCGGCTATTTTTACGCAGATGCCCTCAGATTTTGGTGCCGAAATTGCTTTTATTGGCCGATCCAATGCTGGAAAATCGAGCGCCATTAATGCCATCACGAACATAAAAGGGTTAGCGCGAACCAGTCAAGCGCCTGGACGTACGCAGCTTATTAATTTGTTTGCGATTGATGAAACGCATCGTTTGGTTGATTTGCCGGGTTATGGATATGCAAAAGTACCGGCAGAAATCCAGGCGCGATGGGAAGAAACGATAGCTGATTATTTTGAAAAACGTACTTCATTGATTGGCTTGGTATTGGTGATGGATGCGCGACATCCGCTTAAAGACAGCGACCAACAACTGATTGCTTGGTGTGTTGAGTTTCAAGTGCGATTGCATATTTTATTAACTAAAGCTGATAAACTGACCCCAAATGCACAGAAAAAAACTTTGTTTTCAGTGCAAAAAGCATTGGAGTCGCTCGATACTGTTTCTGTTCAGCTGTTTTCCGCACTGAAAAAAACAGGGGTGGATGAAGCCAGATGGAAATTGGATGAGTGGTTTAGTGCAAAGTAAATAATGTACTAATTGTAATTCTTTAACCATAGAAAATGGATATAACATAGTTTTTTCAGATCACAGTAACGGATATCTGATTAATATGCGCCATATTAAAAACACGTATACAAAAAATGAAGCGATCTCATGGCCTGTTCCGAATTATTGGGATGCGCTTGCGCTGATTTTAGTGTTGGCGGTGATTGTGTTGTTGGTGTTGGGTGCCGGTGAAATGGTCGGGCACTATCAAATTGGTGAAGAAATTCCGATTTCATTAAATCCTGATAATTTACCTTATTATGCTCTGCGCAGTGTGATGCGTATTTTAATTGCGTTGGCTTGTTCCGTTATTTTTACCTTTACGGTTGGTACGTTGGCTGCAAAGAATAAACGAGCTGAGCGTATTTTAATTCCGATGATTGATATTTTACAGTCGGTTCCTGTATTAGGGTATTTGTCTTTTACCGTGGTTGGATTTTTAGTGTTGTTTCGCGGCAGTATGTTAGGTCCAGAATGTGCATGTATTTTTACTATTTTTACAGCGCAAGTGTGGAATATGACATTGAGCTTTTATCAAAGTTTGCGTAGCGTCCCAGAAGATTTAAAAGAAGCTGTGATGATGTTTCATTTGTCAGCATGGCAAAAATTTTGGCGCTTAGAAGTGCCTTTTGCGATGCCAGGATTATTGTGGAATGCCATGCTGTCGATGTCGGGTAGTTGGGTGTATTTGATGTTGTCTGAAACCATTACCGTGGCACATCAAAATATCACACTGCAAGGTATTGGTTCTTACACGGCATTGGCGATTGCGCATGCCGACAAAGTAGCAATTGGCTATGCTATTTTAGCGATGTTTGTGGTGATTTTTTTATATGATCAATTATTGTTTCGACCGTTAATTGCCTGGGCTGAAAAATTTAAAGCAGAAGAAAGTGCCAGTGAAATTGTATCGCAATCTTGGGTGTTGGATTTATTTCATCGCGCTGAATTTTTTCAATTTATTGGTGGGTATTTGTCATGGTTAGGTGATGTGATCGTAAATATCAAATATTTTCGTCATCGCAAAAAAACAATATTAAAACAGGTTGTTTCATTTTGGCAAAAATGTTTGGGTGTGGGATGGAATTTTATTTTATATAGCGCCATTATTTTAGCAGCGGTTGTTTTGTACCATTTTATTTTTTCAAGTATTCCTGCCTCTCAAACATGGCATGTTGTGTTTTTGGGTTTGGTAACAGCTACGCGTGTGCTGGCCATGATTATTTTAAGTTCTATTATTTGGGTACCAGTCGGTGTTTGGATTGGGCTTAATCCACGCGCATCACAAATTGCACAGCCTATTGCGCAGTTTCTTGCGGCGTTTCCAGCAAATTTATTATTCCCTGTCGCTGCTATCTTAATTGTGCGTTACGATTTGAATACCAATATTTGGACATCGCCACTCATGATTTTAGGAACGCAGTGGTATATTTTGTTTAATGTGATTGCCGGTACGGTTGCGATTCCTAAAAATTTAAAAATGGCTGTTGATACATTGGGTGTGCGCGGATGGTTGTGGTGGAAAAGACTGATTCTACCCGGTATTTTTCCTTATTATATTACAGGTGTTATTACAGCGGCTGGTGGTGCGTGGAATATCAGTATTTATTCTGAGGCAGTGACTTGGGGAAATATTCAACTGCATGCAGTTGGGTTGGGTGCTTATATTACAGAAGTGTCGCAGCAAGGTAATTTTGCGGGTCTTGCGTTAGGTATTACTATCATGTCGTTATTTGTTGTATTGGTTAATCGTTGTATTTGGCGACCATTATATAACTTGGCGGAAAGACGTTATCAAATTAGATAATTATTTTTATGAAACAGAGTGGAGCTTTACCATGTCTCAAAATTTTTCTCCTATCATGTCTGTTCGTAATGTAAAAAAATCTTTTAAGAAAAAGGGCGCTGGCGAATTATTAGTTTTAGATCATGTTGATTTTGAAGTAAAAGAAAATGAGATCATCGCAATTTTGGGAAAATCAGGTTCTGGAAAATCTACCTTATTGCGTATTTTAGCTGGCTTGGTAAATGCAACGACAGGGGATGTCTATTTTCGTGACCAAAAAATACATGAACCCGTTGATGGGTTAACCATGGTTTTTCAACACTTCGCTTTGTTGCCTTGGCTCACCGTTTTAGAAAATGTGGAATTGGGGTTAGAGGCAAAAGGAGTCTCAAAAGTAGAGCGACGCGAACGTGCATTAAAGGCCATTGATATTGTGGGGTTAGATGGATTTGAATCAGCCTATCCAAAAGAGTTATCTGGTGGTATGTCGCAGCGTGTTGGATTTGCGCGCGCATTGGTGGTTGATCCTGAAGTGTTGTTAATGGATGAGCCTTTTTCTGCATTAGATGTGTTGACGGCTGATAATTTACGAAATGATTTAATTGATATTTGGCAATCAGGCAAAACCAATATTAAATCAGTTATTTTAGTTACCCATAATATTGAAGAAGCGGTTAAATTGGCTGATCGTATTTTTGTGTTTGCTAATAATCCAGGTTACATTCGGCAAGTGTTACCGGTGACAATGTTGCATCCGCGTAATGAACAAGATGCTACATTTCGAGAAATTGTTGATGAAGTTTATTCATTGATGACAACGCCAGTCGGTACGCATATTCCAGAAAAAACCACGAAGTTTAAAACTATTGATGCCGCTTATCGATTGCCTAATGTGGGTGTTTCAAAATTAACTGGATTTATTGAGACATTGGCATCGCCAGAATATGTTAATAAAAAAGTGGCTTTACCCGAATTGGCAGAAGAGCTGCATTTTGAGATTGATGATTTATTTCCCATTATGGAAGCGATGGAGATTTTACGATTTGCTTCGGTGTCAGAAGGAGATATTGAGTTAACGGTCAGTGGTAGATCATTTGCAGATGCTGATATTCTTGCGCGTAAAAAAATGTTTTCAGAGTGTTTGATGCAGTATGTGCCAATTGTGAGACATATTCGTGAATATTTAGATCAAGAGACAGATCATAAGGCGCTTGAAACCGTTTTTATTAAAGAGCTAGAGAGATCGCTTAGTAAGCAAGCAGCAGAATCTGTTTTGACAGTCGTCATTGATTGGGGACGATACGCAGAAATATTTGCCTATGAGTATAATACAGGCGTGTTGAGCTTAGAAAATCCGTAATCATGTTTGGGTTTGTTTTTTAAGTTTTATCTTCCAGTTCCTGCCATCGGCTATAATATTTTTCCAGTTGATTTTCAGCTTCGCTGAGTTTTTGATGATGCGCTGAAATTTTTTCTTTGCTTTGTTGATAGAAATCGGTGTTGAGCATCGCTTGTTGTAGTGAAGCAATTTCATTTTCAACAGCAGTAATTTTTTTTGGCAAGCTGTTTAATTCGCGTTTTTCAGATTGTGATATTTTTTGTGTTGGGTTTTTTGCTGTGTTTTCTGTTCTATTTTTTTCAACAATCAATGGCATTGATTGTTGGGGTAATAATTTTCCCCAGTCAAAATTTCCGCCAACGTATTCTTGAATTTGGCCGTTTTTTTCCATCACCCATAATTGCGTGACTACATTATTTAAGAAAGAGCGATCATGGCTGACGATTAATAATGTGCCAGGAAAATCAGTTAATTTTTCTTCAAGTAATTCAACTGTTTCAATGTCGAGGTCGTTGGTTGGCTCATCCATGATGATGACATTAGCGGGTTTGGAAAATAATTTTGCTAGTAATAATCGATTTCTTTCACCACCTGATAATAAGGATACTTTAACACGCGCCCGTTCAGGGCTAAATAAAAAATCTTGTAAATAACTGATGATGTGTTTGTCTTTTCCATCAATGGTGATGCGTTCTCTGCCTAAAGCAACGTTATCGATGACTGTTTGTGTTGGGTCTAGTTCAAGACGATATTGGTCGAAATAGGCAATTTCTAGATTTGTGCCGCGTGTGATTGTGCCTGATGTTGCTACCAATTCATTGAGTAGTAATTTAATTAAAGTCGATTTCCCAGATCCGTTTTGACCGACAATACCAACACGATCTCCGCGTGCAATGATAGTAGAAAAATGGTCAACAATTTTTTTGTTCGGATAAGAAAAAGAGATTGTATCTAAATTAAAAACAATTTTTCCTGATTTTGTATCTGTTTGGATTTGAATTTTTGATTTCCCTTGTTGCTTAAATTGTGCTGATTTTTCTTTACGCATTGCTTCTAATCGTCTGACGCGTCCTTCGTTTCGTGTGCGCCTTGCTTTAACGCCTTGGCGAATCCAGGCTTCCTCATCTGATAATTGTTTATCAAATAAAGCTTGTTCTCTTTCTTGAGCCAAAATTAACTCATCTTTTAATTTGCAATAATGCGTGTAATTTCCAGGCCAGCTAAATAAATTTTGGTAGTCAATTTCAATAATGCGTGTTGCGAGCGTAGACATAAATTCACGGTCATGCGTAATTAAAATAATGGTTTTTTTGTAATTTTTTAAAAATGATTCTAGCCAGATGACGGATTCCATATCGAGGTGATTGGTTGGTTCATCAAGCAATAAAATATCAGGATCATTGACTAGTGCTCGCGCCAATAAAACGCGACGTTTTAAACCACCAGATAAATCATTGACGGGTTGTGTGCCATCCAAATTTAATTTAGAAATAATGGTTTGAATTTTTTGATCAAATGACCAGCCATCGCATGCATCAATTTTTTGGATAAGCGCCGATTGTTGTGCTAAAAGATGATCCGATGTATCTGTATTTAATTTTTGAAGTATTGCCTGATACTCACGGAGTAAATCACCTATTTTTTCTAAGCCAGTTGCAATAACATCATATACATTGCCATTTAATGCTAGCGGTACAGTTTGGGCTAACATGGCAACCGTGCTGTTATTTGAAAATTGTACAGCGCCGCTATCTTGTATTGGCTCACCTGAAATGATTTTCATCAAGGTTGATTTTCCAACACCATTACGACCAACGAGTGCGAGACATTCCCCTGTGTTAACTTGTAAGTTGATATTTTGAAATAAAGGTTTTGGTCCAAAGCCGACTGTTACTGCTTTTATGTTTAAAATTTGCATATTTGTCTAATTCGTTTTGTGTTGGGTTTTTTTCCAAACCATTGAAAAAATGCTTCTGCAGCTTGTTCAATCAGCATATCCATGCCGTCAGTGATTTTTTCGGCGTCGTGTGATTTGCAATAGTCATAAAATGTTTTATGACGTTCACCATAATTTAAATCATAACAAAGCGTATCTTTTAAAGATAAGTTTAGTAGCAGATCGGTTTGAAAGTTCATGTTGGTTGCGTTAATGATAATGTCGCAGGGTGAGTTATCATAAGTTGATATTGCTCTGAAGTCATTATGAAGCTGTTTTATTTTTTCACTGGTGCGATTGCAGATAAAAATTTTGTTTGGTTTTTTTTGAATAATTCCCCTCAGTATGCCCCGTGCGCCACCACCTGCGCCTAAAATTAAAATATTTTTATCACGCACATCGATCGATTTTTTTTCAAAATCACTGAGTAGTCCGGCGCCATCGGTATTGTCTCCAATGCAAATATCATTTTTAAAAATAAAAGTATTAACAGCCCCAGCTGATTTTGCGCGATTGGTTAATTGATCGGCATATTCAAAGGCCTGTGTTTTAAAGGGAATGGTAATGTTAGCACCTAAGCCTTTTTGCGCGCGAAAGTCATCAACGTGTTTTTTAAATTGATTCAACGGCGTTGCTATTTTTTCATACTGAATATTGAGCTGAAATTGTTGCGCAAAAGCATTGTGTAATTGTGCTGACAAACTGTGCGAAACGGGATTTCCGAAAATAGCGAGACGTAACATAGCTTTCCCATTTATTTTATTCGCGCGTATGATACGCGATTGACATCGAGGGGTCGATTACTCATAATTCATTGGTTTGAGAATCGTTCTCATTTGAGCTTTTTAGTCTATTTAAGTAGATAGCTCGCGCGGATAACGGATATTTTGGAATAGTATGCGATCAAAAAAACTGTCTTTCTTTTCATTAATGTTGCTTGTATTCGGCCCTGGTTTGGTTGTGATGTTCGCTGATACGGATGCGGGTAGCATTATTGTTGCTGCGCAAAGCGGTGCGCAATGGGGATATCATTTGTTGTTGTTGCAATTTATTTTGATGCCCATTTTATTTATCGCACAAGAGTTAGCGGTGCGTTTGGGTGTTGTTACAGGCAAAGGCCATGGCGAATTAATTAAAAAAATGTTTGGAAAGAAATGGGCTTGGTTGTCGGTGAGTACTTTGATCGTGAGTTGTATTGGCGCGATGTTCAGTGAGTTTAGTGGTCTTGCGGGCGTTGGTAATTTATTTGGTGTGCCCACTTATGCAGTAATGATTTTGGTTGTTGTATTTTTAAGTACGGTTGCATTGACAGGATCCTATCGCAGTGTTGAACGTATCGCTCTCTTATTTGGTTTGTTTGAAATGGTTTTTTTTATCGTGGCATGGATGGCGCATCCATCACTGCAAGATATGTTGCAAGGCATTTTGCATACGCCGTTAACCAATCCTAATTTTTTATTTTTAGCGGCTGCTAATATTGGTGCGGTGATTATGCCGTGGATGATTTTTTATCAGCAGTCCGCCGTGGTTGATAAAAAAATTAAAATAGGGCATTTAAAAGCAGCGCGGCTCGATACGGCGATTGGTGCTGTGATTACGCAATTAATTATGGCTGCTGTTTTAGTGAGTACGGCTGCAACAATCGGCAAAAAAAATCCAGGCGCATCATTGGATACGGTGCATCAAATTTCACAAGCGCTTATTCCTTTTTTGGGAGAGACGACCGGAAAAATTTTATTTGCCATTGGTATGACCGGGGCTGCCTTAATTGCAGCGATCGTGGTTTCATTAACAGCTGCGTGGGCGTTGGGTGAAGTGACGGGTTACAAACGTTCACTTGAAAATCATCCGCGTGAAGCACCTTGGTTTTATGCAACTTATATTGTTATTTTAATTATTGGCGCCATTGTTGTTGCGTCTGGCATTAATCTTGTGAATTTAAGTGTTGGTGTGAATGTAATGAATGCGTTGTTATTGCCCATTGTGCTGGGGTTTTTATATTTATTGGCACGTAAAACATTGCCTGATGTATATCGATTACGTGGATGTTATGGATGGTTTGTTGGTGTTGTTTTAGCAGTTACAGCGTTATTTGGTTTATATGCTGGTTTGGTGGGAATTTAGTATACTGTATTGAATACAACATCAAATACAAAGCGAGATGCTTATGTCTTCAACTGACAACAAGAAAAATGAACTAAGCCCCGAAGCGTTTGCAATTCAAAAAAAAGAAGCGGAATGGAAAAAAACCCTACAACGATTGGGTTTGGGTGAAGTGGATGTGACGCAAGTCAGTGCAGATGATGTGCTATATTTTGCAGAGCGTTGGCAATTTTTACAAGTTGTTGAGAGCGGTGGATTAAAACAACATCTCGATACGCCTGAATTAATTGAAGCAAAATCAGGATGGACGATCGTGCATCATGGTGATGCGATGGCCACTTCTCCGGGAAAATGGATTTTTCGCGGCGGTTATTTTCAATTTACTGAAAATGAGAATGAAGAAGACGATGATGGCAGCGGCGGCATCATGAATCCAAAGAAAGGAACTTTTTACAAACAAGCATTTGATTCGGCTACTGAGATTATTCAGCTTGCGCAACAGTTTGGTTGGGCGGGCGTGCAAATTGTGGATGGCCATCCAAACATGCAACGTGCCGCCTGGATTGAGGCGTGTCGTATTGGCGTTCGTTTAGATGGTTATGTGCCAGATGTGGCAGCAGAAAAAACGCGTCGACGCGTGGTGTCGCAAACACTTGAAGAAATGCACGACGCACTCAAAGGTGCGCCGAAGCAGAGCGGTTAGGTGCTGGGTGCTATTGGTGGTTGTTGTTGTGGTTGTTGTTGTTGTGGTTGTGCTGTCCCTCCAGCGGTTACTGCCGTGCCGTTGGCAACAGCGGGTACAACTGCTGTTGGTGAAGTGGTAACAGAGGCTACTGGATTTTTTTGTAGCTTTTCTCGTTGTTCTTGAGCTGTCTTTAAATCTACTTTAATTAAGTCTCGGATCGCTCTGTGTCCGCATTCGATTTTGCCGTTTTTCCAACTGATTTTTTCATAGGGTATGTTTTCTGGAATTGTCTTAGCTTTTCGTGCAGCAAGAAATGCTTCTTTACCTTCGGGGCCATTCCATTTTGCCATTACAGCTAAAATATCTTCACCAGTAGGGTTAAGTGGTGGATGTACCTGTGAACGAACAAAATTTCCAGGACCGCTTGGGTTGCGAGGATCTTTTGGAACCCAGTTGGATTCCATGCAGGAATAAGTGTCGCTCAATTCATCGAGGGTCATTCTTAAACTGCCAGCGTTGTCTCCTAATACGGGCATAACGTCATTTTTTTTAAGTGGTTTTGACTTCCAATAATTACTGGGCAGTGCTTTGTGGGCTGCCGTTTGCAGTTCTTTTAGTTTGCTGGTCATCTCACACAGTGCTTCCATTTCTGCTTGCGCTGTTGCTGCCGCATGTCTTTCAAGCAAGGTTCTGCCATCGTTGAGTTTATGAGCGATCGTGATGTTTAGTGTAACGACATCATCCACTAAATCATAAAATTCTTTTTTTTCTGCTTCTGTTATGTCGGGATGGGCAAGCCGTGGCTCTAAAAGCTTAAGCGCTTCAATTTTTTGATTTAACAGATTGATATCCTGAATTAATGGATCATATACCCCTTCAGGAGCAGTGTCTTTTACTGATCCTTTTAATCGAGTTAATACAGCAGTTGAAATCGGCTGTTGGTTTACCGTCGCTATTATCTCCTTTGCTTCTTGATAGTGCTTGTTTTCGGCGCGATTTCTTGTTCCTTTCAGCTCTTGTTGACTTTTTTTCAATGCTACTTGGTGTGTTTTATCGGTTTCGGGATTGGCGGTTTTCGCTGTTTGAACAAGCTTTGCTTTTTCGTCAATTTGTTCTTCAAGGTCTTTAACTTGTGCTTCTAGCCGCTTTAATTTTTCGCTCTCTGCTGCTATTGTTTTTTCTAAGCTGGCTTTTTGACTTGGATCGCTGGTAACCCTGTTTTTGAGATTAGTTAGCTGCGTCTGAAATATATTTTTTCTGTCTGTGAGCCTGTCTAAAAATTTTTTATGTTCTTCTATCTCAGCTTCTGTGCCGGTAATCAGAGTGGTTAATTCTGTATCAAGTTGTTCGCCTAAGTTTCGAATTTTTTGTGTGAACGGGCTAGTAGTTGATGTTAGTTTTTTTTCTACCGCTTCAGCGGACGCATGCTCTTTTATAGCGGCAGCTTTTTCAGCTGTTGCAGCAGCAAGATTTCTTGCAGTGGTAAATTCCTTGGTAGCAGCAGCTTTTGCCTCAGCAACTGCTTTTGCAACAGCAGCTTGTGTGGTAGCTTGTTCAGCAGGTGTCGCAGCAGCAGCTTTTTTTGCATCATCAAGCTTTTTTTTAGCAGCCTCAGCGTTATCAGCAGCGACCTTTCTTTCTGCTGTTGCTTTATCAGCGTTTTCTGTAGTTTTTACAACTTCTTCATGAGCCATTTTGAGCCTTTCCCCGGCTTCTTTAGCAAGATCATCTATTAGTTTTTCTGCGGCAGTTTGGTAAACGTCACAAGAATAAGATGTAGCAGTAGCAGTAGCAGTAGCAGCAGTAGGAGCGGTGGCCAATTTTCTGATCGCTTCTTTGATGTACGTATCCCGCCCTAGGGCTTTAATTTTTTTAGCGTAGTCGCCTGAACTCTGTGCTGTTGTGGGTTCTGCTGCTGGCATAGTCTTAACCTCAAAAAAATAAAGTGATTAAAATAGAATTCTTAATAAAAATAATTGTAGCACTTTTTTCTTAAGGTAAAGTTAAAAGTCCGTTGTTGCTTTTTAAGCGCGGGGCATAGCTTTGCTTTAAAGGCATGTAAATGGCTGCTAACTTTTTGAAATTTACTTGTCGCCAGGTAAATTGCGATGCTTTATTTAAGTGAGAATAAAAAAAGCCCCGACTGGCGGGGCTTCGAATATTAAAAAGATTTGGCTAGTTCACCATTTCTTTTAATGCTTTCAACGGACGAACTTTGATAACGTTGCGAGCTGGCTTTGCTTTGAACATAGTTTCTTCGCCAGTGAAAGGGTTGATCCCTTTGCGTGCTTTTGTTGCTGGTTTGCGAATCACTTTGCATTTCATTAAACCAGGTACTGTAAATTCACCAGGTCCGCCTTTTTTCAAATGGCTTTCCATCACTTCACTTAATGCTTCGAAAACACCAGCAGTTTCTTTGCGAGAAATGCCATTGCATTCTGATAAGTGTGAGTACAATTGTGCCTTTTTCAGCGGTTTTGATACTTTCAATGCGGCGCTTTTACGAGCAGGTGCTTTACGTGTTGTTTTGGATTTCGCAGACAACTTTTTGGTGGTCGTGCGAGCCTTTGCTTTTTTCTTTGCTTTAGCCATTGTGAATTCCCTCTTTTTGTTTTTGATTAGAACGAGTTAGCGAAAATGTTCAGCTAACAACATAGCACAGTTTTTTTGAAATGCGAACAAAAACGCCGGGTTTTTCAATGAAAAACGCACTTTTTTGAAGTTTTTTTTCAAGAAAACGGCAAAAACACCTTGTTTTCTAGATTTTTTGCCTTTTTTGAAAGGCTTTGCTTGGCAGAAATGACTTTGAAAAGTTTGGAAAAAATCCTTGTCTATTCTAAAAGTGTCCTGTAATATTCTCGTCCTTCAATCTGAGGAATAATGTGTTATGAAAACGTATATGGCTTCTGCTGAAACGATTGAAAAAAAATGGTTTATCGTTGATGCAAGTGGAAAAACATTGGGTCGTTTGGCGAGTCGTTTGGCGGCTTGTTTGCGCGGTAAAAATAAACCAGAATATACGCCACACGCAGATGCAGGTGATTACTACATCGTTGTGAATGTCGATAAATTGAAAGTAACGGGTAATAAGCAAAAAGAAAAAATTTATTATCGCCACTCAAATTATCCTGGCGGATTGAAAGCAGAATCGTTTGATAAATTACATGCGCGTAAACCAGAGCGTGTTTTAGAACTTGCTGTACAAGGCATGTTGCCAAAAGGACCGTTAGGTCGTGATATGTATAGAAAACTCAAAATTTACGCTGGCAGCGAACATCCGCATGCTGCGCAAAACCCTGAAAAAGTCGAAGAATTATAATAAGAGGATGTGAGTTGCATGGCTAAGTCTCCACAACAAACGTATGGTACAGGTCGCCGCAAAAAATCATGTGCGCGTGTTTTTTTGCGTCCTGGAAAAGGTAATATTGTTATTAATGCATTGTCGATTGAAAAATATTTTAGTCGTGAAACAGCGCGCATGGTTGTTCGTCAACCCTTAGTTGCTGTGAAAGCAGATACGCAGTTTGATGTGTTTGTAACAGTGAGTGGCGGCGGTGCAAGTGGTCAAGCTGGCGCGATTCGTCATGGTGTGACACGCGCATTGATTGCACATGAACGCATTGTTAATCCAAGCGTGACTGAGTTAGATATGAATGGTCAAACACCAGCGGATAGTTGGCATCGTATTTTGCGTACTGCTGGGTATGTTACTCGTGACTCAAGATCAGTTGAGCGTAAAAAAGTCGGTCACAGAAAAGCGAGAAAGAGCGAACAATACTCCAAACGTTAATCTTTTTTTGTGTGTCTATTTACTTCATTAAGGGATGGTGGGTCAATGACCGTTTTGAAAAGATCTATAATGACGTTGTATTCGGGACCTGCTGATCTCGACAGCCATCAAGCACGAATTGTGCTTGCTGAAAAAGGAGTCACTGTCGATGTGCTCAGTATTGATGTAAATAAACCAGATGAAGATTTGCTTTCATTGAATCCATATGGCACTTTCCCTACGCTAGTTGATCGTGATTTAGTGTTGTATGACGTTGATGTCATTATGGAATATTTGGATGAGCGTTTCCCGCATCCACCTTTACTGCCTGTTTACCCCATTGCGCGCGCAAAAAGTCGGTTGATGCTGCAGCGCATTGAAAGCGATTGGTATGGTCTGGCAAGAATTATTGAAAAAGCAGATTCAACGTCCGCGCAAAAAGAAGATGCACGGAAAGCATTACGAGATATGTTGGTAACGTTGACGCCTGTTTTCGCAGAATCCAATTATTTTTTAAGCGAAGAGTTTACATTAGTAGATTGTCGTATTGCGCCTTTATTATGGCGTTTGCCATTATTCGGCATTACATTGCCGCCTTCTGCAAAATCAATTTTAAAATACCAATCACGTGTTTTTGCGCGTGAAGCATTTCAAGCAAGCTTGACTGAAGTTGAGCGTGAGATGCAAGAAATTGTCTAATTTGGAATGATTGTATGACGCCGAGCAGACCTTATTTTCTTCGCGCATTAAATGAATGGATAGTAGCGAATGCATTAACGCCGCATTTATTAGTTGATGTAGAACAACCGGGTGTTAATGTTCCTCAGCAATATGTGAAAGATGGTCGAATTGTTTTGAATATTGCGCCGCAAGCGGTCAATAATTTATCCATGGCAAATGATTGGGTGAGTTTTGATGCGCGGTTTTCAGGTGTTTTGCATCGTATTCGTCTTCCCATTATGTCGATTCTGGGAATTTATGCGGTTGAAAACGGTCGTGGCATGATGTTTGATCATGAAGAAAGTGATGATGATATTCCGCCTGATCATGAACCGCCAACACACTCGAAAGATCCACGTCCTTCATTGAAAGTCGTTAAATAAAATATTATTTGTAATGCATTAATGGCTGCTTGTTTTCTATCAATGGCAATTTTTTATTTACTGCTTATTGCCTTTTATTTTGATCAGTTGCGACACTTTTTTTCCAAGCCCATTCAGCAAAAACAATTCCAGCAATGGCTAATACTCCGCCACCAATGACATCTGTGAAATAATGCCAACCCAAAAATACGGTTGAAGCAATGACAATCAAATTAAAAAAGACCAAAGGATAAAAAATAATTTTTTTATTGATCCAGGCGTAACAAATTAGGATTGCCCATACAACATGAAAGGATGGGAATGCAATTAACCCTCCTTTGTCAGTAGGTACTTTTAAAAAATGATGGAGATCATAAAATCGCATTGAGGTGTCGTGTTGCGCAATAGAAAAATAAGGGCTGTGAAAAATACCTGAAGGTGCTGTGGTTGGAAAAAAATAATAAATAAAACCACCTATTAAAAAAGTACTGACTTCAGCAATAAAAAAAACACTCAACGACTTCCGTGTGTTAAATAATCCCAATAAAAAGGGTGATAAAATTAGTTGTAAAATTAAGCTATGGTAAGCCGTTTGAAAAAGATGATGAAGATGTGGGTGGTGATGTGTCCATGCCATGATGGAAGGTGTATCAATTCCCATCCATTGGTCTATTTTTGCAAGGGTTTGATCAATGGGTGGAAAAGGCGTCGACTGTAATGCAGTGGCAAATAATAAATTAATTAAGAGTGCGCAGAAAAAAAACCCCATGGCCAGCATGAAGCAAGATGAGCGTGGTGATAATAAGCGCGTATACATGCCTTGAATTAATAAAGCGCACCCAAATAACAGTGACAGTACCACTTGAATAATAGATAAAAAAGGCACATTTGGTAAGAATAAAGGGATGGCTGTGTAATGAAAGTCAAATCGATTTAGTAGTAACAGGCTGATTCCACTGATTAAACCAAAAGTGACAAAAGCGAGAAAAATACGATCAGAAAAGGTCACGTGTGCTTTGTAAAATGAGGTAACTATCTGTCGGAGCGGCATATTTTTCTTTGATGATCAGTACATTTTGACTTGAAAAATTCTAACATATTTTTTGGATGATCAGGATAGAATGCTATAATTCTTATCATGAATATTCAACATACTAAACCCAAAGAAATGAAACCTATCCTTGCTGTGAAAGGATTAATGCTTTCCCCAATTATATTGCAAAACGATGATGGGGTTATTGAGGCGGTTTCAGTTGATCCTGCTTTGCCAATGGGGTTGGAATTATCTGTTGAAAATAAAGTAGGTGTGTTACGTGGCAGACCGATGCAAGTTTCACCGCGTGCCTATTACACAATCACTTTTAAAAGCGCAGCGACTAGTCGTGATCAGGTTGTTGCGCTTTCGGTTGTTGAAGCGCCTATTAAAGAGCAGCGTGCTGCAATTATGATTGTGCATGATACGCGGCATGATTTAGATACGCCGCGATCACAGATTGCAAATGCCATGAATGATGCAGCAATGATGGGTAGCACAATTAAGCCGCATGAAAAGTTTGCCAATCAACCCATGGGCGATGATAAAAGATTATCGCAACAAACAGCCAATAATCCTGAAGCGGAAAATCGCGCAGAAAATGCGCCTGAATTAACGCCATCACCATCCGCGAAATTACAACAACAAGCGATAGCGCGTGCAACACCGAATATAACACCAAAACCAGGTGGTTAGGATTTTTATGACAATTGCAGATGCCATTATTAAAGGTACGTTAGCTGATGTCACTCGTGAAGCGCATGCCAATGAGCATCTTAATTTTATTGATGAATATGGTTACACGCCACTTATTGAAACGTGCATTATGGATGATGTTGACAAAGCCAAAGCCATTTTAGCCTGTAAGCCGGATGTGAATTTCCCTGACTTGATTGGTCATACTGCATTGCATTGGGCAATTGATAATCACAATTTGGAACTTTGTGCTTTATTGCTAAAAGCAGGCGCTAATCCAAATGCGTATACGGTTTCTGGTATGGCTGTATTAGTAAAACCTTTACTGCGTGATCAAAAAGAATTAAAAAATTTACTAATAGAACATGGCGCAAAATTACAATTTGCAAATGATTTTATTAATGCAAAGATGTTGGGACATCGATTCGAGTTACAAGGTTTTGTTGATATTGTTAATGCGAAAGCAGAGTTTGTCGAAGTATCGCTTGAGGGGTTTATTTTAGAATTCACGTTAGATGCATTGCGAAAGTCTTTGCATGATTTCCGATATAACTTTGCGGCACGTCAGTGGGAAAAGGAATTTGTAAAATTGCGTACGGTTATGGGTGCATTGTCGCGTGCGTCAAAACTAATTCGTCTGCAGCATTATAATGTCGATTATGAAAAACATATGGATAAAATCACACCATGGATTGAAGAGGATCCATTAATCATTCCGGTTGCGCAAGAAGGTCATGCTTTAACATTAGTACGTGCTGGAAATTTGTTAGCGGTTTGTGATCGTGCTACATACGAACATCAATCGGAAACAGTTGAGGAAACAGAAAATAAAGTAAAAATTTATTACATGAATAAGCCGTGGAAATTAACGCCAGAATATGTTGCGGAATTAATTTATGTGCGACAAATTATGCCTGTATTTCATAAAATGTTGCCCGTGAATTTGGGTTTGCAAGAAATTGGGTCAATCCCTTTGCGCGCACAAATTGCTGGAAATTGTTCATGGGCGAATATTGAAGCCTGTATTCCCACTTTATTTTATATGTTATGTATGAATGACCCTGAAAAATCGGGTGAACGGTTACTGAAAGACAAAAATGAAGCCATGTCATTATATCAGGATTGGCGAGAGTGGGATCAAATGCGATCACTGGATTATTTTATTCAGAATTTTAGAACAGCAGATCAAAAACATCGCGCTACCATCGCTGAAATTTTATGCGCTATTTTATTTGAATCTTGTTCGGCAGCGAATCCAGCGGATCGTGAGCGTATTAATAAACTGGTTTCAATTGTTAAAACAAAAGGATTGGAATATATCCCAAATAGTTATCTCACAGCTTATTATCTTCATCAAAAAACAGCATCGGGTGAGAATTTTCGGAAGATGTTAAAAATGGGTGCCGATGTGTTTGAGGATTGATTTTAGTTTGAATGGATTTATTTTTTCCATACAACGTGATGATAAATCTTATAGTTTAAAATAGAGCCTAATCCAATTCCTAATAATACGTATAAATTATCTTTTAATGCAGCATGGCCAAAAAAATAGCCACCCAAAAAAATCATGCTCGTTTGTATGGCAATTGACCCCAGTGAGAAAAAGTTAAATTGTAAAAATTTTTTAATACGCGTTTTTATAGGGTGAGATTTTTTGAATGCTTTGTCTGAAAAAGTGAAAAAATTATTAATCATAAAATTTGAGATGATCGCAATTTCAACGCTAATGATGTTTGCAAAAGCGGGATGTATGAAATGACGAAGCAAATTGAAAAACATTAATTGTATTGTGATGCCTATGCCGCCAACGAGGCAGACTTTAAGATAACGTTTTAATTGTCGGTAACGCAAATAGAAAATTAACCATAGTGATTCTATTGCATTATTTTTCGGTAATTTACTGTTGCCTTTTTCACGATCAATAAATTGAATGGGAAATTCAACGATATTAGCGCGTAATAAATGCAGTTCCCACATCAGCTGAATTTTGTAAGCATAGCCCTTTGATCTTAAGTTATTCAAGTCTATTTTTTTTAGGAAAGTGGCGCGCGTACCGCGAAATCCGGATGTGTAATCTTTTATTTTTGGATGCAATACAATACGTGATGCCACATTGCCAAAAACAGATAATAACTTTCGGTGCGGTGCCCAATCTTTTGGAATGCTGCCGCCTTTCACATAGCGACTACCCACAACAACATCAGCGCCATGATCAAATTCCTTTATCATTGCAGGTAAGTAATCAGGGCGATGTGAACCATCCGCGTCAAATTCAAAAATAATATCGGCATTGAGTTTTTTGTATGCATACTGCATCGACTGAATGTAAGCATTTCCCAGCCCCGATTTTTTTTCTTCAATCACTAAATAAACGTTGGGGTGTTGAGTTTGATAATCACGTACAATATGAGCCGTTTTATCGGGCGAATTGCTGTCATAAACCAGAATACCCATTTCATAATTTTGAATTTTTAAAAAAACACGTTGCAGTGCATCTAAGATGGATCTGATATTTTCTGATTCGTTGTAAGTGGGAATGATAATAATAACTTTTTGCAAGGCAATACTCTCGATTATTTTTTATTTTGTAGTTGTTTGCTATTTAAGTACATAGATTTTAATAAGTAAATTACATAAAAAGAGATCACAGTTGGGTTAATCCAAATATTATTGTGCGGTGTTAGCCATTTGCTGAGATTCCAACTTGCTGCAATGAATAAAATTACAGTGCTTAACCCATAAATAGCGATGCGATTTTTTTGCTGATAAGCAAGCGCTAAAGAATAACCGACCAATGGTGTTACCATGATGTAGTCGTTACTTTCGGTTCGAGAATTAAACAGCATTAAATAACACATTCCCAAAGCAACTATAAAATAAATAGCATCATGAATAGTGAATCTTCTTTTTGCAATCCAACATAATGCAAACACGATTCCTGCAAAAATAATACGCGTGATAAATTGGGGTGTTCCATCGATATGCCAATGGGTGTAAAAAGCCAGCATGCCAAAAAAAGTTGCCCATTGTTGTGGATTATCCGCATCGTGATGCATTGCAACATGAAAACTATTGGCAAAAGAAGCGTATTGGCTTAAAACATAATCGGGTGACTGTAATATAAAAGATAACCCAAAGACAATGACGGTGATGAGCAATAATCGTAAGCTGAGTTTGGGGAATATACCCAGTGCCAGCAAAAAAAGAATAATAGAAGTAGGTTTAAGTGCGAGGCTGAGTGCTAATAGTATTGCTGCTCCCCAATATTGTTCGCGCGCAATTTTTGTGTAAGCAAGTAACATGAGTCCAGTTGTCATGATATGTAATTGGCCGACAAAAATAGCGGCTTGAGAGGTTAGCATGGTTGCTAATAAGGTGATAAAAAAAGTCTGTTTTATATTTTTTGTTCCGATGTGAGTTGCAAAAGCGTAAATTCCCAGCGTTAAAATAGAAACAGAAATAATCCGATAAATCAGTTCGAATGGTTTTAGTGGCAATAAAGTCAGTGGCGATAATAGTGCGGCGGTTGTTGGAAAGTAGACAAATCCATTGCCTTCGCCATTGTAGAGTGGTTTTTGATGTAGCCAATGATTTCCTGCGTGGTAATAAAAAGCATCAACTTGATGAAAGAATAAATAAAAATGTGAAAAAGAAAATCCGGCAAGATACCATAATGCAATTGGCAGCCATAATAATATGATTTTAAAAAATGACGCGCGTGAAATTGGTTTTTCGGTTGTCATAAAACACCTTAGGCGGGAAGCGCAAGAAGCTGATAAATCCATTGAATGAGGTCATTGATGGGGCCCAAGATGATCCACATTGAATTTGTAAAGTAAAGTAGTATCAATAAACCTAAAAAAATCCATAAGCCATAAGCTTCAAAGCGATCATATTTTCGCGCTAGTTGGGGCGATAATATGCTAGAAACAATGCGACTACCGTCGAGCGGTGGAATGGGAATTAAATTGATGACGAGTAGCACGCAATTAATCATGATGCCAAAACGAGAAGTGAGATGAATAAAGAGTGCAGTGGAACGCAGCATGTCCTGTGTGTGTGGACTAATAAAAACAAGATGGCTGGCTTTGGCAATGATTCCCCAGAAAAGCGCCATGAGTAAATTAGCAGCTGGACCTGCTGCGCCTACTAATGCCATGTCGCGCCGTGGATGCCGCAAATGTTGCCATGCAATAGGTACGGGTTTTGCCCATCCAAAAATAAACCCCCCAAATGATAACATCAGTAGCGGTAAAATAACTGTGCCGAATGGGTCGATATGTCGAAGCGGATTTAAACTGACGCGACCCATGATCCGAGCTGTTTGATCGCCTAATTTGCTTGCCATCCATCCGTGCGCTGCTTCATGTAACGTAATCGCGAAAATGAGTGGAATGGCTGCGATGCAGATGATTTGAATCAGTGAGGCAATATGTCCCGACATCTATTGATCCGCTTATTGTTGATTTTGGAATACTTTTACCACTTCACGAACACCGTCAATACGACGTGCAACATTTGTTGCCAGTTCAGATTGTTGTGGCGTTAACATCCCCATTAAATAAACAACCCCATTTTCAGTGACAACTTTGACTTGAGTGGAGTGTAATCCTGATGTTGCCATCATTTCTGTTTTGACTTTAGTGGTGATCCAAGAATCTTTGCTGCGCTGCCACATGGATATGGGTTTTTGGATTGTTATTTCGTTATAAACTCGACTTACGTATTTTACTTGAGATGCCAATTGGTAAGCAGTTGTGCGCTGTTCTTCCGTTGTGGTTTGTCCAACAAGCAACATGATGTGATTGAAGGTAGCAACTGAAATGTGCGTGCCTTGTTGTAAATCAGATGATGCGTTAATTAAATTAGAAGCGGCCTGTGCAGAATCGCGATCTTGAACCATCGTTTTCATGCTGCGTTTATCATATACCACTGCTCCGCCAGCAGTTGCGCCTAGTACCAATGCGGCTGGCACACAACTGGATAAACCGAGTATTAAAAATAGCATGCCGATTAGTTTATGACTGCGGCGTGAAAAAAGAGTATGCAGCTTCATCTAAAATCTCCCGGATTAGGTCGATTGAAATAATTGTTTATCGATAATATCACAAAGGCAATGTATCACAATCCCATGTACTTCTTGAATGCGTGCTGTAGATTCAGATGGCACACGAACTTCAACATCGGTATCGTTTAAAAGCGGTGGAATATCTCCGCCATCACGACCTGTGAAAACAATCACATTCATATTGCGATGATGTGCCGCAACAACTGCCTCAATAATATTTTTTGAGCGGCCACTGGTGGATAATGCCAATAATACATCGCCTGATTGCCCCAGTGCTTTAATTTGTTTCGAAAATATTTCATTGAAGTGATAATCGTTGGCGATTGAAGTGATGGTTGAGGTATCGGTGCTTAATGCAATAGCAGGAAGGCTGGGTCTTTCTGCTTCATAACGATTAAGCATTTCTGCAGAAAAATGTTGTGCGTCAGCTGCAGAGCCGCCGTTACCACAACATAAAATTTTGCGATTGTTGAGTAGCGCATCCACCATCATTTGTGCTGCTTTAGCAATGACGTCAGCTAAAGTATCCGCTGCTGTAATCTGTGTTTGAATGCTGTCATTAAACATTTGTTTGATGTGTGCTGTGATATTCATAAAATTGCTCGTCATTAAAGCTCAGTATTGTACTTCAAACGCATTTTTTATCCACATAATCTGCTCAGTTTGTATATTTTGTTGATTCCAAGCAATGCCGATTACATCAAAACGACAATAGGCTGAATTGTACATGTTTTTTTGAATGAGATATTGTGTTGCTGCTTGAATCAGGCGATTTTGTTTTTGTTTTGAGATTGTCTCTAATGTGTTTCCGTATGCTGTGTTGCTCCGTGCTTTGACTTCGGTAAAAACCAAACACAGGCCATCTTGCATGATGAGATCAATTTCACCTGTTTTTTTGCCATTTGAGTTATAGGTAATAAAATTTTTTTCAAGCAACGTTAATCCGTGTTGTTCTAAAAAATGCTGCGCATCTTTCTCCGCTAGTTTGCCAATGGCGGTCGAATTTTTATTGAATAAGCTGCGGTTGACCATTCGTCATTTTTGCCCAAGCCAATTGACGATAAAAATAATGTTGGGGTGTTAAGTACAAAGTACCTGTTGCAGCGGGCATGCCAGATTGCGGATGTGACTGCATGTAAGTGAGTTGTGAAGCAAGATGAAAGGCATCAACACCCATGGCATAAAATTTTGCGTAATGGGCGTAACGATTTGGCCATAGCATTTGAATGCGTTGCTGAATGGTTTGGAGCGAGCTGGGCAGATGGTTTGGTGCTAAAATCCAGGGCATATCGCAAAACTGAATGCCATCTAAATCACGATCATGTGTTGCATATACTGCAGAAGTGGCATAAATCGGAATGTCATACACAAAATAAAAACGCAGTAATGGCTGTATTTGTTGTGCCATTGCCGGGTTGGCCACTAAAAAAATGCTGTCAAAATCTTGTCTGCGTTGCGGAATATATCTCATTTTTTCGCGAAATAATTTTTTGAGCTTATGTTCATTTTTGTAATCATTTGTAATTTGTAATACGTTCGCGATATTTTTCGAGAGCGATGCTATGTTGCCGTAATATTGTGTTGCCACAATGCTACCGCCATCGTGTTGCCATTGTGTTGAAAAAGCATTGACAAGGCGATGACCCCATGCCGAATTCGGCGCGATAATAATGACATGGCGATGATGATCTTGTCGTGCTTTGACTGCTGCTTGTTGTGCCTCATCAGTGGGTGATAATCCAAACTCATATAGTGCGCTATTATTAATAGTCATATTAGTTGGCGTTGTGTTGAGTGCCAAAATAGGAACCGTAGCTTGTGTATCGGTTGCTAATGTGGCTACATTTGACTTATTCAACGGTCCAACAATAAAAGTAGCGCCTTGTGTTATTGCAGATTGATAAACCTGCTTGATATTTTTTCCATTGGTATTGAGAACGGTGATTGTGGGTGAGTAACCAAGGGTGTTTTTTGCTTCATAGTAGGCTGTAAAAAATCCATTGCGAATTGCATGAGCGTAAGGGGCGTAGGTTCCTGAAAGGGGTAATAATAATGCGATGTGTTGTGGTCGTTGTGATGTATTATCTGTTGGCTGCCATACTGCTGTGTTTGAGCCAAATTGCGGCACTTCCCGCATAGAAGGTGAGTGGCTGCAGCCGCTTAATAAAAAAATGGCGGAAACAATTAAAAATTGTGTGATAATAATGATTCGTTTCATAGTTGAAGAGTGTAACGTACCCGCTTACTAACAACAATATAGGATTTTATTTTGTCCTCATCTAGCTTGTATCTCGTCGCAACACCCATTGGCAACTTATCTGATATGACCATGCGTGCAATTGAAATTTTAAAATCAGTGAATGTGATTGCAGCAGAAGACACGCGTCATAGTCAGCGATTGTTGTCGCATTATGATATTCATACCCCTAGTTTTTCTTTGCATGATCACAATGAAGATGCGCGTATAGAGAAAATTCTTATATTGTTGGGAAGTGGTAAGTCAGTGGCGTTAATTTCGGATGCGGGAACGCCGTTAATTAGCGATCCTGGGTTTCGATTGGTGCGCGCTGTGCGTCAACATCATTTTAAAGTGATTCCAATTCCAGGTGCATGTGCTGCTATTGCTGCATTAATTGCATCAGGCGCACCTACAGATCGATTTATTTTTGAAGGGTTTTTGCCATCTAAATCTAGTGCGCTCGAATCACAATTAGAAAAATTAAAAAATGAAACACGCACCCTTGTTTTTTATGAATCTGTGCATCGTGTGGCAAAAACACTGCCGCTGATGAAAAAAGCATGGGGTGCTGATCGTATTGTAACTATTGCGCGTGAGTTAACTAAGTCTTTTGAGACGATAAAACAAGATACAATAGCAAATTTATGTAAATGGATTGAAGAAAATGCAGAGCAAAAAAAAGGTGAGTTTGTGATTGTGGTTTCTGGCGCTGCTGTACAGGAAGAAAAAAACACAACAGAGGCGTTGAATGCATTATTAGTCCATTTGTTATCAGAGTTATCAGTAAAACAAGCAGTTAGTTTGGCATGTAAAATTTCAGGCGAGCATCGTAAGTTGGTCTATGCAAAAGCATTGCAGCTCAAACCAATTGACAATGGAAGTTAAAGTGCGATTAACTGAAGTGGGAGTTCCCTTTATTCTTTTCGATTGGATAATGAAAACGTATGAGAGGGTGTTAATATGCGTCCCTTGTTTGCAAAGCGATTTGAATCCTTTAGCGTTAACAGAGAAGAGAGCACAGTATCTTCCGGACATAGCACATTTTTTTGTTTTAAATTGCGCAAAGAAGATCAAGGTGTTGCCTGTAAATGGTTGCTCAAAGAGATCGGCTCATCTGTTTCTCCTGCTATAGCTGAAATTGAAGCTGCGATGGCCGGTCTTTATGCCTTGATTGAGCCAGATCGCATTCCTAAAGTCAGAGCAATTTATAAAGCAGAATCACTTGAGTCGTCTGCGAGTGTTTCTAAATTATTTCCCAGTTTTTATGATCTCGAATCTTATTTGAACACAACCACATTTACTGAAGATGTGCTGGATAGCTTAGTCGATGCGGGTATCGCTGAAATTTTAGCCATGTCTTATTTTTTTGAAGAAGATGATTTGCATAAAAAAAATATTGGATTTTCAGGAAATAGTAAAAAACTTGTGCGTGTGGATTTTGATATGAGTGCGTACGTGATGGTCAGTCGCTCTGATTTGCGTGGTCCGCGCAGTTATACTTTCAGATCAGCAACACCAGAAAAAACGTTTGACATTACCGCAAGAGACTTAAGCCAATTTCCAAAGTTAGTTGATGCTGACCCACATTACTTTCCAACAAAGTATCGCGTTAATACTAGCCCTCATGCTTATTCATCTCATGAAGTTAGTGTATTTTTAGCGTTGAGTCATCATGCTGATTTTTTTAAACGAAGTTATCAGACGTTTTTAAAAATTATTTTAATGCCAGAAGCATCATTTAAAAAAACGATAGCGGCTTTTATACCTCAAGGTAATAATCAAGCAACATTTCAAGATCATTTTATTGCGCGAAAACAAAAACTCAAAATAGAATTAATTAAAACGCTTAAATTCCGCTCTTTTTGGCAAGCGTCGCATAAAGTGGTTTTTGAAAAAATAATTCATGATATTGCTCAGTATAATGCATCACTCAAAGACAAATACAGCGAGTTAAGAGTTGACTTGGATTTGATAAGAAAAAATTATGATGAGCTGTGCTTAGATATGGAGAAAATTTTTGGCGTGCCTGTTTCTGAAGTAGATGAGTTGGCTCATGATTTAATTGTGTGGCTCAACAAGGATGAACATAGAAGCATTGCTGTTCGTCTTTTGGAGTCAATTGTGGCTGCTCACACTGCTCAATCAGCTGGTTATTTATCCTGGTTATCTTATGGGTCTGGCATTGCTTCTGATCAAATGAAAAAAGCGGCAAGTGATTTATCAGCAGCAAAAACAACCAATGCGTTTCTTCAAGTAATGAGTCAATTATTTTCGCATGAATCAGAAGAGCAGAAGAACATAAGCAAAGTGTTTATTGCAAAATTGATACCGTTGCTTGAGAGAAAAAAGATAGCAGAAACGGATATGTCTAAATTAGTTGCCGCATTGATTGATGCTATGCAGCCAGACAGTAGATCAAATGATGGTTGGGAAGAGGTGAGTCATTGCTCATCAAATAATTTTTTAGAGGGGTCATTTTCAAAACCCGCTTCTTAGAAGCAAGGTTTTTTACGAAGAAGATTGACGGCAAGTATTTAAATAGGATTAACTGAAAGTATGAAGGGAGTTCTTTGATTCTTGAATCATTCAAGAGGTGAGGAATGTCTAGGTCTGCTGATTCATTTTCTGAAGAAAGTGCCGTTTCATTAGCGCATGTTTTAGCTGTGCGCACAGCCGTTTTTGAATTGATTAAGCTAATTGCACCATCATGTATTGCTACTGAGTCTGATGTTAGTCTAACAGATGAGTTTTTTTCTGGCGAATTGTCTTCTGAAAAAATAAATTTTTTGGTTAAAAATGGGTTCCCAGAAATGTTGGCCTTATTTTATTTTTTTGAAGTGAATGATTGCGGGAAAAGACAAGTTGTTGTTACGCGCGACCGTGTTTTGTGTGCGAACATAGATTGGTGTTTGTATAGTTTAATTGGGCAACATGATGTGCGTTATCATGGCGAAGTAATGAAGCGTGATTTATCCAAATCATTTAAAATTACATCACGACATCTTGCTGATTTTCCCTTGCTTGTTTATTCGGAAGCAGGTCAAACTGGGGCAGATTGTTGGCCAGCACGACCAGTGCAGCTGCGCGTCAAAAGAGAATGGGTTCAGTCTCATCAGACAACAGCATGTCAAACTGATTTGAATCATCTTCATCCTGATATAAAAAAAATAATTGACCTGGATCAAAATCATTTTTTTATGGAAAAAGTGTATTTTGTTTTTTTAAAATTGGCGGCACTGCCATCTGAGTTATTTTCAACTGTTTTAAAAAAAGAACTGCCATTTGAAATATTTCTGTGTGTTTATGAAAAAATCATTAAAAGAAAAGCTGAATTAGCGCATGCATTGATTCATACGAAAAAATTTGTTGATTGGTATGAAAAATTAACAAACAGTGCGATAAAAAGTCATGTTCAGTTTAATTTGGAGTTGTTTTCATTGGGTTTAGCTGAAGAAAATATGAAAGCATGTTTGGCTTGTTTGTCTGCGTTAATTGATCAATCTGTTTTGGAAATACCATCAACTGACCACTCAGCACAAGCGATATCTTTTTATACGCCCTGTGTTGCACTGCAATCTGTTTTGTTGGATTTATGTAAAGTTTATTCTGAGTCGGAGGCGTTGCCGAAAGAAAAAATAAAATGGTTTGCATTACAGTTAAAAAATATTTTAAGGGGTGTTGAAACGTTGCCTTTTTTTGGCAATGCAGCACAAACAGAGTTATTTAATAGATTTTGTGACCGGTTACATAAGTTGACCTATCAATTCGAGCGTGATTTTTCTCTGGATCAGTGTCATGTTTCATCATTTGTTTGTGTGTCTCCAGGTGCAATGCAAAGCAATGTAGATAAAACGAGCAATTTATTCTTTTTGTGGTTAGATCAGCAGGATGCGACAGTTCCCAACTATTTTCCTAATATTAGAGTCGCTAAAATTATTTTTAGTCAAACGTACCGTCAGTGGAAAAGTAAACGAGAGGGTTTGATGGAAGTAACATCAACAGCGATTAAATCAACGCAAAGTTTTTTTTCAGGTTTTTTTTCTTCACAAGTTTTGGTGCCGCAATCTGAAATAAATGTATTTTTAGATAAAATAAATTTAGTTGATGATGCGCATACTTTTTTAAATATTCTGGCTTGGTCTTTTTCATCTAAAGATATGTGTCTGGTGTCTTTGGTATCAGAATATATTGAAAATTTGGTTAAGCAATGTGTTACGGAACTTTCTGCAAAATTGATAATAGAGCAGATGAAAACGGATTTTTCAGTATCTGAAAAATTTAAAAAGCAGTTAAATTTTTTGATTCAAGAGCATGAACCCTTAAAAATAGCACGCTCATGTATTGAAGCAATTAAAATGAATCAATTGCAATGCAGAGAAGTGATTGATGATTGGGTTGAGGTTAATCTTAATGCTGAAGTTAAATCTGATGTTGCGTCTAATGGTGTAACGTCTGCTTTAAATCAAAACGCTTTGTTTGCGAGCTCATGCGTTGCCCCTGATGATGCGCTTGCTGAGCTTGATGTGTTTGTGGAAGGCAGCGACTATGATTTTTCTGATATTGTCTCAACCGATTTTCATAAAATTATTGTCTATGAAGAAAAGCTATATGCATTAGATTTGAATTCCGGAACGATGTGTGAAATTGATGAGGCAGGGGAAAAAAATGCTGAGCCGTTGGTGATTCCTGCTTCTATTTTAGACCAACTGACTCAACCCAGTGCATCACACTGACAGCAATAGTCTGTTTGTTTTTGTTGAAGTAGCTTATAATCCCGGACGAGTCAGCCAGGCAGTCGCTGTACGGTTTTCTGTACAGAGGAAAGTCCGGGCTTCATAGAACGCAGCGCCAGATAACATCTGGGCAACGTGAGTTGACGGAAAGTGCCACAGAAAATATACCGCTGTTGTAAAACAGTAAGGGTGAAAAGGTGCGGTAAGAGCGCACCGCGTGATTAGTAATAATCATGGCAGGGTAAACCCCGCTGGAAGCAAGACCAAATACAGATTCCATGATGCTGTTCGCATCGAATCAGGGTAGGTTGCTTGAGGTGAATGGCGACATTCATCCTAGACAGATGATTGCTCATGACAAAACCCGGCTTATCGGCTGACTCAACTTTTATCACAAGGAAATTATATGCATCCTCTTTATTCTCAGCTCGAAAAACAAATCTCAGAATTAAAACAACAAGGGCTTTATAAAAAAGAACGTTTTATTGTATCCCCGCAAGACGCAGAAATTACAGTGTCACCGCGCAATCATGTTTTAAATTTTTGTGCGAATAATTATTTAGGATTAGCAGATCATCCAACCTTGATTGAAACTGCGCAAAATGCATTGAAAGAATATGGTTTTGGAATGGCTTCCGTTCGCTTTATTTGCGGTACGCAAACAATTCATAAGCAATTGGAAAAATCGATCAGCGAATTTTTGAAAATGGATGATGCTATTTTGTATTCATCATGTTTTGACGCAAATGGTGGATTGTTTGAAACGTTGTTATCAGAAGCAGATGCCGTTATTTCTGATGAACTCAATCACGCAAGTATTATTGATGGTATTCGTTTATGTAAAGCAAAACGATTTCGTTATAAAAATAATGATATGAAAGATCTCGAAGCGCAGCTAGTAGCTGCGGATGAAGCCGGGGCGCGTTATAAATTAATTGCAACAGACGGCGTTTTTTCAATGGATGGTATTATTGCAGATTTAAAATCCATTTGTGATTTAGCTGATAAATACAATGCATTGGTTATGGTTGATGATTCACATGCAGTTGGATTTATGGGTGAAAATGGTCGAGGCACACCTGAATTTTGTGGCGTGGAAGATCGTATTGATATTATTACGGGTACATTAGGAAAGGCATTGGGCGGTGCGTCAGGGGGTTATGTTGCGGCGCGTGGTGTTGTTGTTGATTGGTTGCGTAATCGTTCTCGCCCTTATTTATTTTCAAATACGTTGGCGCCCATGATTGTGGCAACTTCTATTACCGTATTAGAAATGTTGCAACATGAGCCAGGAAAAAAATTACGAAATCGTCTTAAAGAAAACAGTACTTATTTTAGAGAAAAAATGAGCCAACTGGGTTTTGAATTAGTGCCGGGTGAACATCCTATTATTCCAGTGATGTTAGGTGACGCGAAAATTGCAGCAGAAATGGCAGATAAGTTATTGGAAGAAAGTGTTTATGTTGTTGGATTCTCATATCCCGTTGTGCCAATGAATAAGGCGCGTATTCGCGTGCAAATGTCAGCGGCACATACGACAGAACAACTTGATACAGCGATCGCAGCGTTTGAGAAGATTGCAAAGGAAATGAGTGTGATATGAAAACATTATCCAAATTAAAATCTGAAAAGGGCTTGTGGTTATCTGATGCGTCGATGCCGCAGTGTAATGATAATGATGTGTTAATTAAAATTAAAAAAACGGCCATTTGTGGTACGGATTTGCATATTTATAATTGGGATGAGTGGGCGCAAAAAACGGTTCCTGTGCCGCTGATCATTGGTCACGAGTTCATGGGTGAAATTGTTGAGTTGGGTAAAAATATCAAACAATTTAAAGTAGGTGATCGGGTTTCTGGTGAAGGGCATTTGACTTGCGGACATTGTCGCAACTGTCGTGCTGGTGCGCGACATTTGTGTCGAGAAACAAAGGGGATTGGCTATCATGTTAATGGTGCTTTCGCAGAGTATTTTGCGATGTGCGCTGATAATGTGGTGAAATTATCTGATGATATTTCTGATAGTGTCGGTGCGATTCTAGATCCATATGGCAATGCAGTTCACACGGCGCTTGAATTTGATTTGGTGGGTGAAGATGTATTGATTACGGGCGCAGGACCTGTTGGATTAATGGCCATTCCGATTGCAAATAAAATTGGCGCGCGGCATGTCGTCATTACTGATATTAATCCATACCGTTTAAAGCTAGCTTCAAGCTTAGGTGCAACACTTGCGGTTGATACTACACAGACTGATTTAAAAACAGTCATGAAAAAACTGGGTATGACGGAAGGGTTTGATGTGGGATTAGAAATGTCAGGAAATGAGCGTGCATTTCAAGATATGGTGATGGCCATGAATCATGGTGGACGCATTGCGATGTTGGGTATTCCAGCGAAACCCTTTGCAATTGATTGGACGCAAGTGATTTTTAAAAGTTTAAAAATCGCAGGTATTTATGGTCGGCGTATGTTTGAAACATGGTATAAGGGTATTGCATTGTTGCAAAGTGGTGTTGATGTTTCGCCTATTATTACTGCAGAATATCATTATACGGATTTTGAAAAAGCCTTTACCGACATGCTGTCGGGACATGCCGGTAAAGTGGTTTTAGCTTGGGATTAGTTGCTCATGGTTGGTTTTGCTGCAGGTTTGGCTTCAGGCGTAGCGGCAACGAATTTTAAGTTGCGACGAAATAGCCTGGGTTCTGAGCCCTGTGAAAAAACAGACGTCAACAGCTCTCTTTTCATTGGTGATGTTGTATGATTTTGCTGTGCTTGAGTAATGCTTTGTGTTTGGGTTAAAAATCTTTGTGCGTCCTGTTGCTCTGCTTTAGTCGCGGCTGCTTTTACCATTAACTCGAAAGCATGATTACGCATGCTGGTCGCATTTTCCAATTTAACAAAGCGATTTGGAGAGAAAAATGTAACATTATCTTTGCCTTTGCTCATGCTAACCCCATTTAAAATTGATCATTAATTATAGTTATATCATCCTAAAATTAAGGGAATCTTAAAATATTAGGTATTTCATCATTCTCGATAATGCGATATCATGCGCAACCATTGATCATTCTTTTTATGATCAAAATGTACATTGAAGAGATGGCGATGTCTAACACACTTTTTCCTGTTGTATTAGCAGGCGGCTCAGGTTCACGATTGTGGCCGTTGTCGCGCCAAGCTTATCCGAAGCAACTATTATCATTGCTTGATAATCACAGTTTATTGCAAAACACGTTGCTGCGTGTGAATTTCAAACCGGTTGATGTTGCAAAACCTATTGTCATCACTAACGCAGCGTTTCGTTTTTTAGTGGCGGAGCAATTGCGTGATATTCAAGTGGATGCAGATATTATTTTGGAGTCTGTTGGTAGAAATACAGCACCTGCAGTGGCTATTGCTGCCATGCGTGCGTTGCAATTTCATCCTGATCCCATTTTATTGGTCATGCCGGCAGATCATGTTATTACAAAGCAAGTTGAATGGGAGCGTGCTATTAAAGCAGCTTGCTTCTTAGTAGAAAAAAATTATTTGGTAACATTGGGTATTTGTCCTGACTCACCTGTTACCGGTTATGGTTATATCAAACCCGGAAAAAATGTAGCGGATGGTTTTTTGGTGGATCAATTTATTGAGAAACCAAACTCAATGAATGCTGAAACATACGTAAAAAATAATTATTTATGGAACAGCGGTATTTTTGTTTTCTCAGCCAAACAATATTTGGCAGAACTCATGCAGTTTAATCCTGACATAATCGATTGTTGTGAGGCGGCATTAAAATCAGGTTGTGCTGATTTAGATTTTTTACGGTTAGATGCGCAAGCTTTACAGCGTTGCCCCAGCGATTCTGTGGATTATGCGGTGATGGAAAAAACAAAACAGGCAGCAGTGATTCCTGTTTCAATGGGATGGAGTGATATTGGTTCATGGAGTGCATTGCATGAATTATCAGAAAAAGACAGTAATGGGAATTGCGTGATTGGTGATGTGGTGCAATTGGATACATCAAATTCCTATTTACGTTCAGAAAAACGTATGATTGCAGCGTTGGGTTTAAAAGATTGTATTGTCATTGAAACGGCGGATGCAATTTTAGCGGCGCATAAAGATTATGCGCAAAACATTAAAGCGGTGGTGAATCAATTAAAATTATCCAATCGATCGGAAGCGGAAACAGGGCGTAAAGTATTTCGTCCGTGGGGTTGGTATGAATCCATTGCGCAATCTACTGGTTTTCAAGTGAAGGAAATCTGTGTTAATTCAGGTGCGAAATTATCTTTACAGCGACATCAGCATCGTTCCGAAAATTGGGTCGTGGTGAGTGGTGAAGCGTTGGTGCATTGTGATGGACGTGAATTTATTTTGAAATCTGGTGAATCTACGTTTATCCCAGCAAAAACAAAACACCGCTTGAGTAATTTATCTGAAGTTCCTTTGCATATTATCGAAGTGCAGTGTGGTGAATATTTAGGTGAAGATGATATTGAGCGTTTTGAAGATGTATTTGGCCGAGTTGGGGTGGCGATTTAATTTGTATTTATATTTAAGTTTAATTCAACACGCCAATAGCAATCAGCCATTCCTGTGTTGGTAATACTAATTTTCGCTCACTTAAACTAAAAAGACCGATGGTAAATTCGGCTTCGCAATAAACCTCATCATTACAAATCATTTTTTGTGCTAGCTTTCCGATTTTATTTTTATAAAAAACCAACTGTGTTTGGATAATTATTTTTTCATTTAAACGCAGTTCTTTTAAAAATCGCAATTGGATTTCAAGAATGGTTGGGCCTAAACCGGTTGCTTGAATTTTTTGTAATCCATATCCATTTTTTGTAATTAAATCCCAGCGTGCTTCTTCAAATAAAGCGAGATATATTGCATTATTTACGTGTCCAAATGCATCAAGGTGATTTTCTTTGATGATCAATGGATATGAAAATAACCTTGTTTGCATTGCATTCCTTAGGTCGCTATCAACGCCTTGGCGATTTTAGGGTGTTAATCTCTAAAGTTCGTAAACTGAATCGGCAGTCCAAAATTACCGTCGCGTAATAATGCAATCGCTTCTTGTAAATCATCGCGTTTTTTTCCTGTCACGCGAACTTGCTCGCCTTGAATCGAACCCTGCACTTTTAATTTGCTGTCTTTAATAAATTTCACAATTTTTTTTGCGATTTCAGTTTCAACCCCTTTTTTTAGTTTGATTTCTTGAATGGCTGATTTCAGCTGAATAATAGGCTCTTTTGGATCTAGGTGTCGTAAATCAATGCTGCGTTTGGTGAGTTTGTTATGCAAGATATCCAGCATTTGTTTTAATTGAAAATCACTTTCTGTCATCAGCTTAATCATTTCTTTTTCAAGCATGTATTTACTGTTTGTCCCTTTGAAATCAAAGCGTGTCGATACTTCACGATTGGCTTGATCAATGGCGTTTGTTAATTCATGTTCATTTAATTCAGAAACGATGTCGAATGTTGGCATGAGGTTGAACTCCGTGTTTGTCAGATGGCGAAATCATAACAGAGCGCGGGGATGATGTCAGTGTGTGATATCCATGTGTCTTCATGGATTGAATGGGGTTGGCATGAGGCGTTATGAACAGACTATTTTGCTGTAAACCCTATTTCGAACAAAAAGTGTACACATTGGTTAAAAAAGTGGTATATTGTGGGGAAATGTGGGATAAATAGCAGAATATGACGGATGAAGGATTAAACGGATGTTTCGGGGACTGTCAGCTGGCCAAATTGATTCGAAGGGACGCATTACGATCCCGGCCAACTATCGTACGCTGATGGTGGAAGAATCCAGTGGTTCTCTGGTTGTGACAATTGATACCGAACAACGTTGTTTATTGCTCTATCCTTTTCCGCAGTGGCAGATTATTGAAGAAAAATTAGAAAGCTTACCCAGTTTTCAGCCAGCAGCGCGTCGTATTCAAAGATTGTTGATGGGGCATGCGACCGAACTCGAGTTAGATCGACAAGGTCGTATTCTTTTGCCTACGTTATTGCGTGAATATGCTGATCTTGAAAAATCGGCGATTTTGGTTGGGCAAGGCAAAAAGATTGAAATTTGGAATGAACAAGCGTGGGAAGATGCACGTATAACATGGTTAGCGGAAAGCATGGGTGAAAATCATAACGTTCCGATGGAATTGGCGATGTTGACGTTATAACATTGACGTTTTTTTTCGGTGGCATTATGAAGCATCAATCGGTTTTGTTAGCGGAAGCGGTTGCCAATTTGGCAATCGAAAAAAGTGGCATTTACGTCGATGCCACGTTTGGTCGAGGGGGGCACAGTCGAGCCATATTGGAAAGATTAGGACCGCAAGGTCGGTTGATTGCAATTGATTTAGATCCTGAAGCGATCGCAGTTGCAACGGCGGAGCCTTTTCTTTCTGATCCCCGTTTTGAAATTGTGCATGCTTCTTTTTCGAGTTTAGAAGCAGAGATTTTAAAACGGGGTTGGCTCGGCCAAGTGGATGGTGTCTTGCTTGATTTGGGCGTTTCATCTCCGCAGTTAGATGACCCGCAGCGGGGGTTTAGTTTTTTGCGTGATGGACCGCTAGATATGCGGATGAATTCATCTGCTGGATTAGATGCAGCGACATGGATTAACACAGCGGATGTCCATGACATTGCCAATGTGTTGTATCAGTACGGTGAAGAACGATTTTCTCGCCGAATTGCGGCAGCAATTGTGCGTACTCGTGAATCAGTACGTATTACAACGACAACACAGTTGGCGAGTATTGTTGAAAAGGCGAATCCGAAAAAGGAAAAGCATAAACATCCCGCAACGCGGGCTTTTCAAGCGATTCGCATTTTTATAAATGAGGAATTGAAGGCGTTGCAGGAATGTTTGCCGCAGATTGTGAATGTGATGTCAGTCGGTGGTCGGATGTGCGTGATTAGTTTCCATTCGTTGGAAGATAGAATGGTAAAACAATTTATTCAGAGAGAATCGAGTACGGATTTGTATCCGCCTGATTTTCCAATCACGCAGGAACAGTTACAACAGTTGCAGCAAGCACGATTGCGGAAAATTGGAAAATCGATTGAAGCATCGGAAACAGAAATTAAAGGTAATCCTCGAGCACGCAGTGCGCGATTGAGGGTTGCTGAGAAAATGTAATTTAAGTGTGAGTGTGGGTGTGCGTATCAGAATTTAAGAATGTTTTATTTTTATTTTCTTGCTCATATCAATAATTCACACGCACACTTTTACGGAGTTCACATGACAAGAGCCATTCACGGATTTGGCTGGATCGTTCGTCGGCGCGAAGCGCAAGAAACGATGTCAGTTAAAAATCAATTTGCAATTGGTGCGTTGATTGTTTTACTTATTTTTTCCGCATTTTCTGTTGTGTATTTAAAAGACTTGTCGCGTCGTTTATTCATTCAGTATCAGCAATTGCAACAAGTGCAGCAACAGGGTGAAATTGAAACCAGTAAATTATTATTGGAAAAAGGTGCCTGGTCGACACAATCACGTATTCAAGCAATTGCCAGTTCGCAATTGGGGATGGAAACACCATCTATGAAGCATATTGTGATGATTGAAATGCCAAAATCCGTCTCTGCATCGGAATAACAGTGTTATGGGTCGACATTATACGTGGCGAGTGTATCTCGTTTTTTTTCTTTTGGCGCTCGGACTGAGTGGCTTGCTTTGGCGCCTTATTGAATTAAATGTCATCGAACGTCATTTTTTATTGCAACAAAGCGATGCGCGTATTTTGCGTGCCGATGTTTTACCAGCGCATCGAGGTGTCATTACAGATCGCTTGGGAACAGTGCTTGCAATGAGCACGCCGGTTTACTCTGCTTGGATTAATCCTAAATTTTTTAATGTGACCGCTTCGCAATTAAAAGTGATGTCGGCAGATTTGCAATTACCTGTTTCATTTATTCAGTCGCGTGATATCAAGGGAAAAGGATTTATTTATTTAAATCGACAAAACCCACCTGATGTCAGAAATGAATTAAAAGCACTCAAAATTCCTGGGCTGCATTTTGAAATGCAGTATCAGCGATTTTATCCTGAAGGCGAAGTAACAGCGCATGTCGTTGGGATTACGAATATTGATGATCATGGTCAGGAAGGATTGGAGCTGGCTTATAACAACTGGTTGAGTGGCACGCCTGGAAAAAAAGAAGTGTTGCGTGATCGGTTGGGACACATTATTGAAAACGTCGCGCTATTAAAGAAACCGCATCAGGGTCATGATCTTACTTTGAGTTTAGATCATCGTATTCAATATATTGCGTATCGCGCACTGAAGGAACAAGTGCAAAAATTAAATGCGTCTTCTGGCTCAATTGTTGTTTTAAACGTAAAAACAGGTGAAATTTTGGCGATGGCTAATCAGCCTTCGTATAATCCCAATAATCGTATTGCAGAACAAGATGGTGATTTTCGAAATCGCGCAGTGACTGATTCATTTGAGCCAGGCTCAACAATGAAACCATTTACCATTGCGATGGCATTAGAGAGTGGTCAATACAATTTAACTTCATTGGTTAATACAAACCCAGGTTATATGAATATCGGCGGGTATGATATTCGTGATGATGCGGTTGATAATGGCATTGTGGATTTACGTAAAATTTTAGAAGTATCCAGTAATGTGGGTGCGGCAAAAATTTTATTGTCTTTACCGCCACAAGAATTTTACAATTTATTGCGACGTGTTGGTTTTGGTCGTCGTACATCAAGTGGATTTCCTGGTGAGTCCAGTGGTCGATTGGTTGAGCATGCGGTTTGGTATAAAAGTGATATTGCAACGCTGGCTTATGGTTATGGTATTGCGGTTACCACGTTGCAATTGGCACATGCCTATTCTATTTTGGCAGATGACGGCATTTCACATCCGGTAAGTTTTTTAAAACTTGATGCTATCCCTGCTGGAAAACAAGTAATTTCAAAACAAGTTGCTAATGAAGTTATTAAGATGTTGAAATCGGTTGTCTATGGAAAGCGAGGAACGGGTCATTTGGCAAAAGTGCCTGGCTATTTAATTGCAGGAAAAACGGGAACGGCTTATATAGCTGGTCCACATGGATATGATAAGAAAAAATATATAGGTGACTTTGTGGGTATCGCGCCAGCGAGTGATCCGCAATTGGTTATTGCTGTTGTTATTCGTAATCCACAAAACTCAAAAAGGCTGCATTTTGGCGGACAAACTGCAGCGCCGGTATTTTCTAAAGTCATGGGGGCGGCATTGCGTATTCTCAATATTCCGCCAGACCATATTCAAGCATCCACAAGACAAATAAAAAATTAGCATTCTTCTGTACTTTTCGGCTTTATCCGTTTTTGCTTTAAGCGCGCAAGCTTAGGAAATCTATTTCGTATCGCATCACCTACACTGTTTATCATGGAAAAAAAGAAATGGACTGCATCTTAATCTAATGTGTAAGGTGATTTATGAGAAAATATGATAAAGAGATATTGGCTGCTAATAACGCTGAAAATACAGAAGCACTCATTAAAATATATAATGAATTATTATTTGATTTGGCTTTTTTTGAAAAAAATCTGGATGCGTTGAGAGCAATTCTAGCGGGATTGGATCGCAGCACGCATGATGAAAAACAAGGTGAGATGCTAACGGATTATCAAGCTATGGTTACTTATGTTGGCACGCTGAAAAAATATATTGAAGGTGTTCAATCATCAAGTGCGTTCATTTTTAAAATCAATAAAATGTCTGCACAAGATATTGTTATTTTAAAATCACAGCATGCATCTGTAAAAGCCATGCGTAAGCTGATTGAAAATGATGAAAACAACGAAAGTCGTGTTACTTCAGTGCCAGAAGAAGGGCAAACAGCGTCATCAGATCAACTGTCCGTTTTAATTGATGATGCTACAAAATTAACGCATTCTATTTCTTATAAACGTGCTTGGTTACGTCGAGGGGCAACTGTGTTGGGTGGTTTGGTTGCTGCTGCAGCTTGCGTGGGATTGGTGTGTTTGCTTATGACACCCGGTGTAAATATTGCTGCTGCTGCAGTTGGAATTCCAGCTACTTTCTTTTCTATTTTTGCATTTCTCAAATTACATGCAATGGTAACAACAGTAGCGCATGTTGGATTTTTCAAGTTATCCGTGCCAGTTCCGGCAACATTAGGTGAGGTGGCTTCTATTCCTTTTGGTGCAGCACTTGTGCGAAAACTACATATCACCAATCCAGTTCGTGAGGAAGATGCGCGTCAAATGCAAGCAGCAACCATTAACACATTAACAAATAAATTGATGAAAAAAATAAATCAAATGGAAGCGGGAGAGGTAAAAAGATTTTTAGTATCCGTGGTGACTGAGGCTGATAAAATGTATAACGCCGGTCTTGGCAGTTGGTTTTATGAGTCGCAACAAAGCAAGATGCAGAAAGCAAGCTTGATTTTGAAAGAAACGGCAAAAATCGTTGAAGGCAAGATATCGGCTGACGCTAGCGTTGCTGGTATTTTGAAAGCCCCTATTAGCAATGACACTTACACTTTTGGTGAATTGCTGAATGCACAACGTCGATCTGTTTCATTTTGGAAGTCAACGTCTAATCTGATGCGCAGTGTTCGACCAAGTGAATGCGTGTTGAGATCTGGAAAAACAAGATCTATTTCATTATCAGCAATAGCGAAAGCTTAAGCTCATGTATTCCTTGACGATCTGAGTTAATACCATGAGAATTAAGCAATCTTGTTTTAATTTTCATGGTTGTTTTTATGTCGGCTTATCAAAAACCATTGGCGCTTTTGATTGATCAATTGTGTGAAAAATCAGCGATCCTTCCTGTGGTTGAAATTTTGCATGTGGCAAATAATAGTCGCGATATTGTGAAGGGCAGTTTGTTTCTGGCTTATCATGGTGAAAAATCAGATGGTAGACACTATATTGCTGATGCCATTGCGCAAGGTGCAGTTGCTATTTGTTATGAGCCTTCAGATGATTTTATATTGCCTTTAACGGTTATCCCCTGTGTTGCTATTAAAAATTTAAAAACAAAACAATCTACTATTGCTGCACGCTTTTATGATTTTCCCAGTGCAAAAGTTTCGGTAATCGGCGTAACTGGCACCAATGGTAAAACCAGCATCACTCACTTTATTGCGCAGTGTTTGGCGCATTGTGGTGTGATTGGCACTATTGGTTATGGTTCCTTATCAAGCTTAATTAAAACAGAAAATACAACGCCTGATGGTTTGAAAATTCAAAAAATAATGGCTGAATTGATTGATCAAAAAATAAAAACGATTGCAATGGAAGTGTCGTCACATGCGTTATCACAGCAGCGTGTGAATGATGTTTTATTTCACACAGGTGTTTTCACCAATCTCACACAAGATCATTTGGATTTCCATGGTTCAATGGATACGTATCGTGATGCAAAAGCATTGTTATTTCAGCGCCCCAATTTGAAGCATGCTGTTATTAATATCGACGATGCTGCGGGGAAATTTTTTGTAGAACGATATTGCAGTCACATTGATCTACTGACTTATTCTTTGCATGATAAACAGGCCGATCTTTTTGTAGAAAAATATACACCCACGCAAGCTGGATTTGATGTTGTCGTGAAATCTCCATGGGGAAGTGGCGCATTTCATTTGTCGTTGATTGGTGAATTTAATATTTACAATGTGCTAGCTGTATTGGGTGTGTTGGGAATTTTTAAAATGCCGTTTGAAAAAATATTGCATCAGCTGTCGCAATTAAAAACAGTAGATGGCCGTATGCAATTATTACGCAGGGAAAACAAACCGGCTGTTGTGGTTGATTTTGCACATACGCCAGATGCATTAGAAAAAGCATTGCAGAGTTTGCGTACACATTGCGATGGAAAATTAATTTGTATTTTTGGTTGCGGTGGCGATCGTGATAAAACAAAACGTTCGATTATGGGTAAAATTGCAGAGCAGTATGCTGATTACGTTATCATTACCAATGATAATCCACGTAGCGAAAATCCGGAAGCCATTGCGCGTGATATTTTGCAAGAAGTGAAGAGTAAAAATAAATTTGAAGTGGAGTTGGATCGTGTGATGGCGATTCAGAAAGCCATTCAACTGGCGAAAAAAGCGGATTGGATTTTGGTTGCTGGAAAAGGTCATGAGACAGAGCAAATTATAGGTAATAAAAAATGGCATCATCATGATGCAGATTGTGTGACGGCATTGCTTGACGCGGAATTGAGATGAAGTTATCAGAATTAAAAAATATTGTGCGGGGTGAGTGGGTTGGCGATGATGCTGAGTTTACTCGAGTTGTCATCGACAGTCGCATTGTGCAAGCGGGAGATTGTTTTTTTGCTATCAAAGGTGAATTTTTTGATGGTCACGATTTTATTGCATCTGTTGAAGAAAAAAATGCAGCCGTTGTGATTGTGGATCGAGAAATACAAACACGTATTCCACAGATTCGCGTTGCGAATACACATCAGGCATTAAAAGTGCTTGCGCAATTTTATCGAGAAAATACGGCTATTCCAGTTGCGGCGATTACAGGGAGTTGTGGTAAAACAACAGTACGCGCCTTACTTGAAAATATATTAAAGCAACAACATGCTGTGTTGGCGAGTCAAAAAAGTTTTAATAATGACATTGGCTTACCGCTGACTTTGTTACAATTAAAGCCATCACACGATGTTATTGTATTAGAAATTGGTACAAATCATCCAGGTGAAATTGCGGCTTTAACAGCAATCGCAAAACCTACTGTGGCAGCAGTAACATTGGCAGCACCGGTGCATATTGCGCATTTTGAAACAGTTGAGGCAATTGCGCGTGAAAAAGGAGCTTTATTTGAAGGTTTGGCGTCTGATGGTATTGCGGTCATGAATGCGGATGATCTCTATGCTGATTTATGGAAAACCTTAGCAGGTGATCGACGTGTGATTACATTTGGTCGCAACAAAAAATCAGATGTAATGGCGCGTGATGTAGAATTTAATGTAGCAGGCCAAGCAACTTTTAATCTGCTTTTTTCAGATCAAAGTGTAAAAGTTACTTTGCCACTGTTAGGTGAGCACAATGTGATGAATGCGTTGTGTGCATCAGCGATGGCTTTGGCACTGAATGTGCCGTTGGAAGAAATTAAAATAGGGTTGGAAACGGCGCAGCCAGAATATGGCCGATTGATTGAAAAAAAAGGATTGTTTGGTGCAACGGTTATTGATGACAGTTACAATGCAAACCCTTTGTCGGTAAAAGCAGCTATCACGTTGTTGTTGCATCGTTCATCCCATTCAATTTTAGTTTTGGGTGATATGGGCGAATTGGGTGATCAAGCGGATTTTTTTCATAGCGATATCGGGCGATTTGCAAAATCAGCGGGATTAGAGAAAATATTTTGTTATGGAAAATATAGTATCAAGACAGCGCATGCTTTTGGAAAAAATGCACAGCATTTTGAGAATCATCAAGCGTTGATTGATGCGTTAAAGAAAAGTTTAACATCAGATACAACGGTTCTTGTTAAAGGTTCGCGTAGTATGCAAATGGAAAAAGTGGTTGAGGCATTGATTTCTGTTTCAGAATAAAGGAAAAAAACATGTTATTTTGGTTGGCACATTATTTAACGCACTATGTTCATTTCTTGCGTGTGGTGCAGTATCTTACCTTTCGTGCCATTGTGAGTGCGTTAACGGCTTTATTAATTGTTTTGTTTTTCTGTCCGAAATTAATTCGAAAATTAGTTGGATTACAGTTTGGTCAAGTGGTGCGAACGGATGGTCCGCAGGCGCATCTTAAAAAATCAGGCACACCAACCATGGGTGGTAGTTTGATTTTAGTGGCATTGGGTGTGAGTGTTTTATTGTGGGCTGATTTGGCGGATCCCTATATTTGGATTGCATTGTGGGTAACCATGGGTTTTGGTGCCATTGGTTGTATTGATGATTATCGCAAAATCACGAAAAAAAACACAAAGGGATTGTCAGCACGACAAAAAATATTATTTCAATCTTTGATTGCATTGGCGGCAGTTTTTTTTCTGTATTTTACAGCAAAAGGGAGCGGCGAAACGCAGTTGGTTGTGCCATTTTTTAAAGATCTCGTTATTCATTTGGGTCTTTTTTATATTGTTTTTTCTTATCTTGTGATCGTGGGTACAAGTAATGCGGTAAATTTAACGGATGGCTTAGATGGTTTGGCTATTATGCCATCTATTTTAGTTGTGTTGGGATTGGGTGTATTTGCATATGTGCTGGGTAATGTGCATTTTGCGCAATATTTATCATTACCTTATTTGCCTAATGCGGCTGAATTAGTGGTTTTTTGCTGTGCGTTGGCAGGTAGTGGTTTGGGATTTTTATGGTACAACACCTATCCTGCGGAAATTTTTATGGGTGATGTGGGTTCGCTGAGTATTGGTGGCGCATTGGGTGTTGTTGCAGTTATGGTTCGTCAAGAATTTATGCTGTTTTTGATGGGCGGTATTTTTGTTGCAGAAACGGTTTCTGTTATTCTTCAGGTGGCGAGTTTTAAGTTGCGCAAAAAACGTATTTTTAAGATGGCGCCGTTGCATCATCATTTTGAATTATCAGGTTGGCCAGAACCTAAAGTGATTGTGCGATTTTGGATTATTACAGTGATTTTAGTGTTATTGGGTTTGGCATCATTGAAGTTGAGGTGATGAGATCTGCAGTTTTTTATGCTGTTTAGGAATGCGCTTGATGAAAAAAAAGCTTCATTTGGTTGTTGGTCTCGGCGCAACAGGGTTTTCTTGTGTACGCTATCTGATGTCAAAAAATATACCTGTGATGATTGCTGATACGCGCGATCATCCACCTCAATTAGCCGAATGTAAAAAAGCTTTTCCTGATGTGCGTATTTATTTGGGCGAATTTTCAGAGGCTGTTTTTTCACAAGCAGAAATAATTGTTGTTAGTCCAGGTGTGTCACTTGAAGCGCCTTGTATTCAAAACTGTATCGCAAAAAAAATTCCCGTGATTGGTGATGTTGAGATTTTTGCACGTGATGCGAAGGCGCCGATTGTGGCGATCACGGGCTCAAATGGCAAATCTACGTTGACTGTTCTGGTGGGTCAATTTATTCAAGCAGCCGGACATAAAGTGATAGTTTGCGGTAATGTTGGGCTGCCCGTATTAGATGCAATGATGCAAGCGATGCCTGATTTTTATGTGGTGGAATTATCGAGTTTCCAATTAGACACAACCTATTCACTGAAAGCCAAAGTGGCGGTAGTGATTAATGTGAGTCCAGATCATATGGATCGTTATGCAACGATTGATGACTATCGTGCATCAAAACAGGGTATTTACACGCATTGCGAGCATGCGGTTGTCAATGCGGATGAGCCAGAGATTTGGCAAAAACTATTTTTTATAAAGCCGCCAGTTGAATTTACACTTAAAAAACCAACTAACAATCAATTTGGGTTGCAAAATGGTTTTCTGATGCAGGGTGATGAAAAATTAATTGCAATTGCAGCATTAAAGTTACAACAACGTCACAACAATCAAAACTATTTGGCTGCATTGGCAATAGGTTCAATTTTGCAATTACCGATGCAATCTATGTTGAGCACATTAAAAAATTTTTTAGGATTGGCGCATCGTTGTCAGTTGGTCAAGATTATTCACGGCGTTGCTTGGTATAATGATTCAAAAGCAACAAATGTCGGCGCTGCGATTGCCGCGATTGAAAGCATGGGTCACGCATTAGCGGGTCGTCTTATTTTATTTGCAGGTGGTGACAGCAAAGGTGTTTCATTGACACCATTACAGGTGCCCGTGAAAAAATACGTGTCGCATGTTATTTTGTTTGGGAAAGATGCAAGTTTGTTGGCAGAGGCCTTGCATGATTGTGCTCACATTATTCGCGTGAATCATTTGCGTGAGGCTGTGGTTGCAGCGCAGCAAATTGCACAGGCGGGTGACTTGGTTTTATTGGCGCCAGCTTGCGCAAGCTTAGATCAATATGAAAATTATGTTGCGCGAGGCAATGATTTTATAACAGCAGTAGAAGCAATAAAATAACAACGCGAGCGTGACTTGCGAAGCGACAAATAATATGAAAAACAAACAGGCTTTTTTTTTCTATGACCCTTGGATCATTGCGGTTGGTTTTGTTTTGATTTTTTTTGGGTTATTGATGGTTTCATCCGCATCAATGGTTATTTCAGATCAAATTTATCATGATCCATTTCATTATGTGGTTCGCCAACTGATTTTTTTGTTGACGGGTTTTGGCATTGCGTGGGGTGTTTCACGGATTCCATTGTCGTTTTGGGAAGAAATGAGTTTTTTATTGTTATTACTTTGCTTTTTTGTATTGCTTGCGGTGTTAATTCCAGGAATTGGTCGGGTCGTGAATGGTTCGCGTCGCTGGATTCATTTGGGTTTTATTTCACTGCAGGTTTCCGAAGCAGTGAAGTTGATGGCAATATTATATTTGGCTGGATTTTTACAGCGCCATTTACATGAAGTGCAAACGCGCTTATCAGGATTCATTAAGCCACTCGCTTTTTTTGTTGTGATGGCAGTGTTGTTATTGTGTGAACCTGATTTTGGTACGACAGCAGTGATTGCGATGACTGTATTATCAATGCTATTTATTGCTGGCGCACGATTACTACCCTTTATTATTATTTTATCTGTCGTGATTTTAGCGATGATTGTGCTAGCAGTGACGACACCTTATCGTATGGAACGATTAACCAGTTTTTTAAACCCTTGGACGCATGCGTATGGAACCGGATATCAGTTAACGCAGTCCTTGATTGCCTTTGGGCGAGGGGGATTATTTGGGGTTGGTTTGGGAAACAGTGTGCAGAAATTATTTTATTTGCCTGAGGCGCATACCGATTTTATTTTCGCAGTGATTGGAGAAGAATTGGGATTGGCGGGTGAGTTATTATTGATTGGTTTATTTGTAGCATTAATCGCGCGCATTATTTATTTAGGGCAGACTGCATTACGACAGGAGCAATGGTTTGGTGGTTTTGCTTCATGGGGAATTGCTTTGTGGTTAGCTTTTCAAACCATTATTAATATTGGTGTCAATATTGGATTGTTACCTACAAAAGGATTGACGCTACCGTTAATCAGTTACGGTGGCAGTAGCTTGTGGATGTCTTGTGCTGCATTAGGCATTGTGTTGCGTGTTGCACATGAAGCGCAAACGCGTATTACGCCGCCTACTTCATTATCACGCATGCGGCAGAGAGTATCATGAAATTATTAGTGATTGCGGGAGGAACGGGTGGGCATATTTTTCCAGCTATGGTGGTTGCAGCGCAATTGCAAAAACAAGGTGTCATCATTGAATGGATGGGCACAAACGTTGGCATGGAAAAAAAATTGGTGGGTGATCGCTTCCCTATTCATTTTTTACCCGTGAGCGCGTTGCGTGGAAAAAGCCTATTTCAAAAATTAGCGGCACCCTTTCGTATTTTGAAGTCGATTATATTAGCTTATAGCCTAATTAAAAAAATTAATCCTGATGTGGTTATGGGCATGGGTGGATACGCAAGTGGTCCCGGCGGTGTTGCTGCGTGGTTAAGACGTGTGCCATTGGTTATTCACGAGCAAAATGCGAAAGCAGGGTTAACTAATCGATTATTGTCTAAATTTGCAACGACTGTATTGCAAGCATTTCCCAATGCATTTGGAAAAAAGGTGCCAGCGATCACAGTGGGTAATCCAGTGCGTGAATCAATTTATGCCGTTTCACAGGCAGATAAAAAATTTGAACACAAGCCACTGCGCTTGTTGATATTGGGTGGCAGTCAAGGTGCATTGGCTATTAATAAATTAGTTACCGATTTTTTCCCTTCATTTGCAGCACACAACGCTGTTGTGGTTTGGCATCAAACTGGGCAGCGTGATTTTGAATTGGTAAAAAAGCAATATGCGTTGTCTCCTGATGCGGTTTATCGTGTCACACCATTTATAGAGAAAATAGAAGATGCGTACGCTTGGGCTGATTTGGTTATTTGTCGCGCGGGAGCATTAACGGTTTCAGAAATTGCGGCGGTTGGTTTGCCCAGCATTTTAATTCCTTATCCGCATGCAGCTGATGATCATCAATATGCGAACGCTTTGTTTTTGTCGCAAGCAGGCGCTGCCTTACTATTTCGTGAAAACACATTAACGCCGGAAAAGCTAATGGGTTGCCTAGAAAAATTACTATCTTCGCCAATCCAATTGCAACAGATGGCAATTCAAGCGAGAATCTGCGCGCAACCAGATGCGGTAATAAAAATCATTGAGAGGGTGTGCTGTGCAAAAAAAATTCTTAGCCAATAATGTTTTTTGTATTGGTATTGGTGGAATTGGAGTAAGTGGGTTAGCAGAATTATTGCATCAGCATGGCGTACGGGTTTTTGGGTCTGATTCTTCGGGAAATGTGCAAAGTAAGCGACTGCAGTCTTTGGGTATTACTGTTTTTGATCAACACAATGCAAAAAATATTGAAGGCGCAGATTTGATTGTGTATTCCAGCGCTATAAAACAAGATAATCCAGAGCGTCTTGCCGCTGTTGCAGCACATATTCCACTGTTAACGCGAGGTCAATTGTTGGCAGAAGTCATGCGCGCTTATTGTGGCATTATCGTTGCGGGGACGCATGGCAAAACAACAACCTCCGGATTACTGGCATGGGTTTTTGAGCAATCAAAAAAAGACCCTACGTTTATGATTGGCGGTGTGTTACGTGATCGTCGTTCGCCTATGCAATTGGGCAAATCAAAATTTTTTATTGCAGAGTCTGATGAAAGCGATGCCTCTTTTTTATTGTTATCGCCAACCGTTGCTGTGATTACCAATATTGATGTTGATCATATGGAAACGTATGGACATGATTTTGAAAAATTAAAAAATGCATTTTTAGAAGTGACTCAAAAAATTCCGCCAGAAGGATTTGTTTTGGCTTGCATAGATGATCCCGTTGTGTGTGAGCTAATCCCTAAAATGACTTGTCGTGTGGTGACTTATGGTACTAAAACAGGCGCAGATTATCAGTTAAAAGATTTTCATCAGCATGCATTGCAAAGTGAGTTTAATGTTGGCATGCCAAATGGCGCGGATTTGCCGATACGTTTGAATTTAGGTGGATTACACAATGCCTTAAATGCACTGGCTGCATTTGTTATTGCAGACATTTATCACTTGCCTCTTTTGTTGGTGCAAAATGCGTTAGCAACTTTTCCAGGAATGGGTCGTCGATTTCATCCGCATGGTGAATTTGCTATTCCGGGTGGAAAAGCATTGTTGTTTGATGATTATGGACATCATCCTGTTGAATTGAAAGCAACGCTGACTGCTGCAAAATTGGCTTTTCCAGATAGACGCATTGTATTGGTTTTTCAGCCGCATCGTTTTTCACGTACGCGTGACTTAATGGCGGAATTTGTTGAAGTATTACAGCTTCCGGATCAGTTGATTTTGACTGAAGTATATGCGGCTAACGAGCAAAAAATCGCAGGAGCAGATGGTGCTGCTTTATTTACAGCAGTTAAAAAAGCAGGTATGTCTCACGCTATATTTGTACCTGAATTATCGCAACTGCCATCAATTTTGCAAACACAATTACATCCAGGTGATGTTGTTATATTGCAAGGCGCCGGTAATATTGTGACAATGGTCGAGCGTTTAAAAAAACAGTATCAAGAAACCATTTAAAAGTAGTGTTTCTTATACACTCAGGTGCTTACAAACATGTCCGTTAAAACTTGTCGTGTAAAAAAATCACCATTAATCTTGTTGTTTTTTATGCTGTCTTTAACAGGACTATTTATAGTCGCTGGCGTTTGGTCGTGGTCGTGGATGCAAAAACCAACTTCATTTCCCATTAAAACAATCCAGTTTGAAGGTCAGTTGATACATGAAAATCCAACGCAAATTGTTCGGGTTTTGCAATCTCAAATGACAGGTGGGTTTTTTTCATTGAATGTGACTACAGCAAAACAAACCTTATTGGCATTGCCTTGGGTGGCGGGTGTTTCGTTTCGACGGGTATGGCCAGATACGCTCACGGTTAAAATAACGGAGCAAGATCCTGTTGCGCGTTTTGGGAAAAAGGGTCTGCTGAATAAAAACGGCGTTGTTTTTTATCCTGATGTAAATTCCATTCCCATGAATTTGCCTGATTTAGAGGGCACAGTAGATCAAGCGCCATTACTGTTTGGTTTTTATCAAACCGTTAGCGCTATGGTGAATAAATTGGGATTATCCGTGATTGCATTGCATCTGGATGCAGAAGGAAACTGGAATTTACAATTGAGTAATCAGTTGAAAGTGGTGTTGGGCCATGAAGATGCGCTGATTAGATTTCAGCGTTTTATTGCAATTTACCCTAAAATTGTAGCCTCTTCTGTAAAAACACTGGCATTGGTTGATTTGCGATATCCGAATGGTGTTGCGGTTCAGTTTCAAAAAAATCAAAATACCCTTAAAAAATAGCTACATTTTATCATTTTTTGATAGTGCAACGCGATTGGTTGTCATATACTATTTCGATACATAGGCGCGTAGCTGATTTTTGTCAGCAGAAGTACAGGGAGACACTGACGATTATGTCGAAAAAATCAGATAAAAATCTTATCGTAGCGCTCGATATTGGTACAAATAAAATCGCCGCATTGGTTGGTGAAATTACAGCAGATCATCAAATTGAGATCGTGGGTTTCGGCGTACATCCATCGCGTGGATTAAAGCGTGGTGTGGTTGTTAATATCGAAGCCACAGTGCAATCTATTCAGCGTGCGATTGAAGAAGCAGAATTAATGGCGGGTTGTGATATTCATTCTGCCTATACAGGTATTGCAGGTAGTCATATTTCAAGTTTGAATTCTCATGGTATTGTTGCCATTCGTGATCGTGAAGTAAATCAAGCTGATATTGATCGTGTTATTGATGCAGCAAAAGCGGTTGCTATTCCAGCCGATCAAAAAATTCTACATATTTTACCGCAAGAGTTTGTAGTGGATACACAAGATGGTGTGCGTGAACCTGTGGGTATGTCTGGCGTTCGGCTTGAAGCAAAGGTTCACATTGTTTCAGGCGCCGTTGCTGCTGCACAAAACATCACAAAATGTGTTCGACGTTGTGGTTTGCAAGTCAACGATATTATTTTGGAGCCACTGGCATCGAGTTATGCTGTATTAACAGATGATGAAAAAGAACTGGGTGTATGCATGATTGATATTGGTGGTGGTACAACTGATATCGCTATTTTTATGGATGGTGCGATTCGTCACACGGCAGTGATTCCCATCGCCGGAGATCATGTTACCAATGATATTGCTGTTGCTTTTCGTACTCCTACGCAAAATGCAGAACAAATCAAACGACAAAATGCATCGGTATTAGCGGGTTCAATTGATCCGTCTGACATGATACAAGTGCCAAGCATTTCAAAACGTCCCGCACAACAAATTCAACGTCGTGCATTAGCGCAAGTGGTGCATGCGCGTTATGAAGAATTATTTTTGCTTGTTTTATCAGAATTACGTCGCAGTGGATTTGAAGAGTTGATTTCTGCTGGTATTGTTTTAACGGGTGGTGCATCAAAAGCAGCAGGTGTCATTGAATTGGCAGAATCTGTTTTTCAAATGCCTGTGCGTTTAGGCTTGCCGCAAAATGTGAGTGGCTTAATTGATGTGCGCGAAGATCCTACTTATTCTACAGCGGTTGGTTTATTGTTGTATGGATTACAACAGCATAATAACCCCATGCCTTTTATGTTAAATCGGAACATGCCTGGTTTGTGGTCGCGTATGAAAAATTGGTTTCAAGGCAATTTTTAAAATGAAAGTTGTGTTGGTGTTAACGTGTCTTTTGCACAGTGAAAAATGAGGAGATGATCATGTTCGAACTAGGTGATAATACATCACACACTGCAAAAATAAAGGTAGTTGGTATTGGTGGCGGTGGCGGTAACGCGATTGAGCATATGATGTCTGAAAATATTGAAGGCGTTGAATTTATTTGTGCGAATACGGATGCGCAGGTGCTCGAAAAATCAAGTGCAAATAACAAGCTTCATTTGGGCGAAGAAATGACAAAGGGATTGGGTGCGGGTGCAAATCCTGATGTGGGTCGTCAAGCAGCTGAAGAAAACCGTGAACATATTCGTGAAATATTGGCGGGTACTGACATGGTGTTTTTAACAGCAGGAATGGGTGGTGGAACTGGAACAGGTGCTGCGCCGATTTTTGCAGAAATTGCGAAAGAATTGGGTATTTTGACTGTAGCAGTGGTAACAAAACCATTTGCATTTGAAGGTCGCAAACGTATGGAAGTGGCTGAACAGGGTATTAAAGCATTATCTAAGTATGTCGATTCATTAATTACCATCCCGAATAATAAATTACTCAGCGTGCTTGGAAAAAATGTGTCATTACTCAAAGCATTTGAAACAGCAAATAGCGTTTTATCGGGTGCCGTAAAAGGCATTGCTGATTTAATTACGCGCCCTGGTTTGATCAATGTGGATTTTGCTGATGTGCGTACCGTTATGTCTGAGATGGGTATGGCCATGATGGGAACGGGTACATCATCAGGTGAAAATCGTGCGCGTGAAGCAGCAGCAGCGGCAATTGCCAGTCCTTTGCTCGAAGATATTAATTTTGAAGGTGCAAAAGGTGTTTTGGTTAACATTACTGCTGGCATGGACATGTCAATTGGTGAATTTGAAGCAGTGGGTGAAGCAATAAAAGCATTTGCATCAGAATCTGCAACCGTAGTGGTTGGAACAGTAATTGATCCTGAATTAACAGATGAATTACATGTCACCGTTGTTGTGACTGGTTTGGGAATGGGTGGCCGTGATGGCAGTATTGCTGGTGCTACCGGTTCGACATCGACAGCACCTATTCGTGCTACTCGTGCTGCGCGATCAGATGGGACGTTGGATTACCATCAGCTGGAGCGCCCTGCTTATTTGCGGAATCAAGATGTATCTCATGCTTCGGTAAAACCCGTTGAAGATGATCGTGAAAAAGAGTTGGAATTTTTAGATATTCCGGCATTTTTGCGTAAACAAGAAGATTAGCGTGTTGCCAATGAGTTGCATTGGTGATCGGGTATATATGCTTTGAGTTCCTCTTGAAATTTTGACAGAATAGCCCTTTTTCATTGCGAGCAAAAATGATCAAGCAACGTACCTTGAAAAATGCAATTCATGCAACCGGTGTCGGCGTGCATTCTGGTGATAACGTCTATCTTACGCTGAGCCCCGCGCCAGTGGATACAGGCATTATTTTTCGACGCGTTGAGTCTGATAAAGTCACTGAAATTCCTGCGCATGTTTCTTATATCGGTGAAACAGATTTATGCACTTGTTTGGTAAAAGACAATGTGCGTATTTCAACTGTAGAACATCTATTATCTGCGCTAGCAGGCTTAGGTGTAGATAATTGTTATGTTGATTTGTCATTAGCGGAGCTGCCAATTTTAGATGGCAGCGCCAGTCCTTTTGTTTTTTTAATTGAATCTGCTGGGATTGAGGAGCAAAATGCCGCAAAAAAATTTATTCGTATTAAAAAGCAAATTGAAGTGCATCAAGGTGATAAGTTTGCAAGGTTGGAACCTTATGAGGGGTTTTCCATTTCATTTGAAATCGCATTCAATCACCCGGTGATTGCAAAAAGCCGACAAGCCATCACCATCGATTTTTCCTCATCATCTTATACGCGAGATTTATCGCGTGCGCGTACTTTTGGCTTTTTGAAAGACTATGAAATGATTCGTGAAAAAAACTTAGCACGTGGTGCAAGTTTAGATAATGCGATTGTTTTGGATGATAATAAAGTGATCAATGAAGAGGGATTGCGTTATTCAGATGAGTTTGTAAAACATAAAATTCTGGATGTGGTTGGTGATCTCTATTTATTGGGTTACAGCATGATTGGTTCATTTGTTGGGTATAAATCAGGTCATGCATTGAATAATCAAGTGATGCATGAGTTGCTGTCGCAGCCGGATGCGTGGGAACTGGTCACGTTTGCTGATGCATCAACAGCGCCAGTTTGTTATGCTGCGTTTGAATCAATTCCGCAATAACATTAATACTGCACTGTCTTTGCGCATATACGGCAATGCACGGTTCGAATGTGTGCAAATTCCTTTTTCTGCTGTAATGTTCGTAAAAACGTGTCTGACATAAACCGAATGCGTGTTGCAACAGCGGCATTGCTCACACCTAAAACCAAATTAGATTGATCCACATTCATCACATGACAAAAAGAGGCAAATGAAGCGGGCAGAATCGTTTTGACATAACGATCGAGCGCGAGCAACCATTTTGCTTTTTGAATGATATTGCCTAGCGATGAACGTGAGAGTGCGTCCATGGCGGGTTTTAAATCAGCGGGTATGTCTGTTGTGTTTTGCATAGCTGTCATCATAGCAAAAAAATACGGTAGTGTGCTTTTTTTGAAAGTGAAATAAAGTGATCATCGGGTGAAATTATTCGGTTTTTCAGGTAAGCTTTGCTTTCTCAAATATTATCAAAAGAGCACAAGCATGTTGGGATTATTGAAAAAGATTTTCGGCACACGAAACGATCGTTTGTTGCGCGGTTATCGCAAAATGGTCGTCAAAATTAATGCATTTGAACCTGCATTGCAAGCATTGTCCGATGCGCAATTACAAGCAAAAACCCCAGCGTTTCGTGATCGTTTGTCAAAAGGCGAGAGCATCAACGATATTTTACCTGAAGCATTTGCTGTTGTGCGTGAAGCAGCCAAACGGACATTAGGCATGCGTCATTTTGATGTGCAGTTAATTGGCGGCATGGTTTTACATGATGGCAAAATTTCTGAAATGCGCACAGGTGAAGGTAAAACATTAACTTCAACATTGCCAATTTATTTGAATGCACTGAGTGGTCACGGTGTGCATGTTATTACAGTTAATGATTATTTAGCGAAGCGTGATGCAGAGTGGATGCTCCCGATTTATGAATTTTTGGGTTTCACTGTTGGCGTGAATGTGGCGAATATGTCACATGATGAAAAACAAATCGCCTATGCCAAAGATATTACGTATGGCACTAACAATGAATTTGGATTCGATTATCTACGCGATAACATGGTTTACGATTTAAATGAACGCGTACAACGCCCTTTAAATTTTGCGGTAATCGATGAAGTCGATTCAATTTTAATTGATGAAGCGCGCACCCCTTTAATTATTTCGGGGCAAGCAGAAGAGTCATCTGAATTTTATGTAAAAATGAACAAGCTGATTCCACATTTAAAATTACAAAAAATGATGGAAGATGAAAAAGAAGAAGACGTGCCGGAAGAGCGTCGCGGTGATTACACGCTGGATGAAAAAAATCGTCAAGCGCATTTAACTGAGCGTGGACATCAACGCATTGAAGAACTCATGTTAAAAGCGGATTTATTAAAAGCCGGTGAGAGTTTGTATGACTATTCCAACATACAATTGATGCATTATTTTCACGCATCATTAAAGGCAAACACATTATATCATCGCGATGTAGAGTATGTGGTGAAAAATGATGAAGTGATTATTGTTGATGAGCACACTGGACGATTAATGGAAGGTCGTCGTTGGTCAGATGGATTGCATCAAGCAGTTGAAGCAAAAGAAGGTGTGAAAGTTCAATTAGAAAATCAAACATTGGCAACCATTACGTTCCAAAATTATTTCCGCATGTATGAAAAATTGTCTGGTATGACGGGAACAGCTGATACCGAAGCTTTCGAATTTCAAAAAATTTACGGATTAGAAGTGGTTGTTATTCCAACTAACAGACCGATGGTTCGTGAAGATTTTTCAGATAAAATCTATTTAACACAAGATGAAAAATTAGATGCGATCATGGTTGAAATTAATCGGGTGCGTGAAAAAGGTCAGCCAATTTTAGTGGGTACAGCATCCATTGAAACATCCGAAATACTATCTAAACGGTTACAAAAAGAAAAAGTGCCGCATCAAGTGTTAAATGCAAAACAACATGAACGTGAAGCAAATATTATTGCAGAAGCAGGACGTCCTGGCGCGGTCACAATTGCAACCAATATGGCGGGTCGTGGAACGGATATTGTATTGGGTGGAAATGTAAAATTAGAAATTTCAGAATTAGATAATCCTTCACAAACAGAAATTGACGCATTGAAAAAAGACTGGGAAATGAGGCATGAAACTGTTGTAAAAGCAGGTGGTTTATATGTGTTGGGTAGCGAGCGTCATGAATCGCGTCGTATTGACAATCAATTGCGTGGACGCTCAGGTCGTCAAGGTGATCCAGGCACATCTCAATTTTATTTATCAATGGAAGATAATCTATTGCGTATTTTTGGTGGTGAACGTTTATTGTTGATGATGCGTAAATTAGGTGTGCAGCATGGTGAGGTGATTCAACACCCCATGATTTCACGTGCCATTGAAAAAGCACAGCGTCGTGTAGAAGGTCATAACTTTGATATTCGGAAACATTTGTTGGAATATGATGATGTTGCTAATGATCAACGCAAAGTGATTTATCAGCAGCGTTTTGAGTTATTGCAAACGGACGATATTTCAAAATCCGTTTCTGAAATTCGTGAAGAAGTGGTGGATAGTTTATTTCATCAATTTATTCCAAAAGAAAGCATGGAAGAACAATGGGATATTCCCGGATTGGAAAAACAAATTCACCAAGATTTCCATTTGCAATTATCAATTCGTGATTGGTTGGAAGCGGATAGTCAACTGCACGAAGAAAATCTGAAAGAGAAAATTTTGCAGACGTTTGTGGATGCGTATGCTGAAAAAGAAAATAACATTGGATCAGAAGAGCTGCGTCATGCGGAAAAAGGCATTATGTTGCAAGTACTCGATTCGCATTGGAAAGATCATTTGTCTGCAATGGATCAATTGCGACAAGGCATACAGCTGCGTGGTTATGCGCAAAAAAATCCAACGCAGGAATTCAAGCGTGAATCATTTAATATGTTCACTGAATTGTTAGACAATATTAAATACGCCTTGATTTCAACGTTATCAAAAATTGAAGTGGCAACGCCGGAAATGATGGCAACGCAGGATTTACAAGCGCCGCAATTGCATTTTATGCATCAAGAAATCATGCCGTTGTCATTAGATGAAACGGCGGTTGAATCAGATGAATCAGACGAAGCGCAACAACCTTTTGTTCGTCAAGCGCCAAAAATAGGTCGCAATGATCCCTGTCATTGTGGTTCGGGTAAAAAATTTAAGCAGTGTCATGGTAGTTTGAATTAAAGTGAAAAATTTACATGTCGTTGTCGGTATCATTTTTAATGAAAAAAAAGAAGTGTTAATTGCACTTCGTCCGCCGCACGTTGTGCAACCCGGTTTATGGGAATTTCCAGGCGGGAAAGTAGAAGAAGATGAAACGCTTGAAAATGCCTTGATTCGTGAGTTTCGTGAAGAAATTGGCATTGAGGTTCAGCGCGCTAAATTCCTTTTAAAGATCGAAAAACCCTTCCTAAAAAAAAATATTTTGTTGATTCTGCATACCTATCTTATCTGTACATTTCAAGGTGTTCCGCGTGGTTGTGAAAATCAAATCATTCGCTGGGTTCCTGTCAATACATTGAATCAATACACATTTCCGGATGCGAATGCGGAGATTGTGCTTATGTTAAAGTCAATGCGCTAATATGGCGTGCGTGATTGATCTTCATAAATAAGCCGCATAATACAAATAGGATGTTCATATTTAATACTTTTCTCACTGGTATCGCCTATACTTACTAAGTATAGAAAATATTTTTTTAAGGCCATTTTTAATGGCCGGGTGTTGGGTATGGCTAGAGAAACAAGTTTTTCTAAAGAGGAACTAGAAGCAATTCAAGATAGTGTTGTCTCAAAAAATAGTGGAATGGGCATGACGCAGGTCTTGCTCGATCTTGCACGACAAATGTTCCCAGATGTGGCGATGTTGGTGGTGAGATTTGTAGTTACTGGATCAAAAAAATTGAGGACGGATGCGGAAGTTAAGTTAGATATACTAAACGATGAATTAGAAAAACCAGATATTTCTGAAGAGAAAAGGAAAAATCTAAGTTTTTTGTTGTCTTTGCAAAAATCTGAAGGAATGGATGACGCAGCATTTATTGGTCAGTTACAAAGATCGTTAGCAGAATATTATTCAATTGAAGACAAGGCAGAATCAAAAAAAAGCACAGAGGTATTTTTTAAAAGATTAATTACTTCCGTTCTTGAAAAAGAATTAGCATTAACTCCCGTTCAGATGCCTGATCTTGACCAATTTTTAGAAAATCATAATCAAGCAAATATAGGATTGGTCCAATTTTTATTGCCAGAAAGTTTGCGATCAGGTGAAGGTGAAAACTTTATTGGAGAAGCAGGGAGGGAGCCGCATGTTTACTTTTTGGATACAGGAAGCTTGGTATCAAAGTTTGTTGTTGAAGATAAAAAATTGCGCCTGCAATGCAGATCTGACTTTCAAATTAAAATGCGGTTTGATGAAAGAGACATTGTTGTTGACTTGCCTATTTTATTTGATTATGAAGTACGAAATGGAAAATATCATCTGGTTAAATTGCAATGTGAAAATGGGCCATTAAAGAATTTATTATTTCGTGATCCGCCTGCATCAGATGCCAAATGTCGTTTGATGTTGTTTAAAAATATAAAAGATAATATACCGTCTTCATTATCAGGACAGATAGACTTGCGCGCGTTGGGACGTGCATTATTTGTTCCTTATTTACGTGATGCTGATCTGACTGATGCTGATCTGACTGATGCTGATCTGACTAAGGCAACTTTGACAGGCATGACGCTTAGTAATCGTACTCGATTATCTGGCGCAAGCGTAAGCGATATTGTAATCGATAAAAACAAACCCATTCACTACAAAATAATGGATGACACAGGCGTTGAGCTGGCAGATATTAAATTCATGCCTGACGACGCGTTATTAGAAGCGCTAAAACAGCGTTACTTGGCTATTTGCAAAAGACAGCCTAATCGAGGTAAGCGCAATAAAGTGAAAGCTATTTTTGATGAAAAAAAATCCGCTGGTGAAAAGCTGTGGATGTTGCTGCAACACATAGAAAAAAATCCTGAAGCGCGTTTAGCCAGCGCGTTTAATGCGTTGTGTTACGCGCAATATAAAAAGCAGTTGATGGATCAAGTTAGCGTTTCAGTAATGGATGATAGAAGTGAAGCGCCTAATGAAGCAGTCAGAGATACGCCTGCTGTTATACCCATGACGCAAGAAAATCATCATCGAGCAAACTTACCTAAGAGCGATATCGAAAAATTACGAAGATTAGGTGCGCATTTGCACAAAGTACATATTGATCCTGTGTTGGAGTTGATGGAGGCACGGGCGGTCGCTGCAACACTTCCTGATGCAGAAAAAGATATTGTCATCACCGGCGCCACTGTTAATGATAGTGTGTTAGCCGCCTATGCGGCCAAACCTTACTTTGTTTGCGATACAAAAACAGCACTCAAATTTCAAAAACGCGATGCGCAAGGTGTATTAATTGCGGTGCTGATGGTAAAACCAAATATGCTGTGGGCTGAAATTGAAAAAGAACAAAAAGCGCAAAAAGCGATGGTGTTTCCACATGAATTTGGAAGGCCGGATCATGTTGCAGCTATTCAAGGTGGTGCGTTGTCACGTCGCAATGCCTCTGAAAAATTAGCGCGCACTTGCGCAATGGCAATAGGAAGTCAAGCGCTTGCAGAAAATCGAGTTGCCAAACAACTGCTTAATCAAGCGTATTACCATTTATACGTACGTCAATGCCGTATGTCACCCAGTTTTGAGCAAGATAAAAAGTCTTTGATAGACAGTATGCTGGATCTTTCTAGAGCAACAGGCGCTTGTATTGGTAATGAGACATTTAGAATAATCAAAGCGCATAATAAATCAGTTACAAAAAGGGAAGATCAATACAAGACAGATCAAGTGTCTATCACCGGCGCTCAATTCGCGATGTTGGTAGCAGAAGGTTATCGTGATTTTAGTGGTTTTAGCATTGTTGGTGAAATTCCAAAAGTTGCTTTAAAAGCAACTTCACTGAACAGAATTAAACTGGATGGCTGTGATTTAACAGAAGCGCGCTTTACAGACTTCTCTACCTTCTATGCTATCGAATCAATGAAGGACGCAAAACTCAATCGTCGCACCGTGGTAAGTTTGGCTGCATCGGGTGATGTTCACATGACTCGAAAAAAAGATGGTTCCGTTATTCCTACCGGTGGTCGTGCGGATTTGTTGAAAGAGGCAAATTTGAGTGATATTAATTTGCGTGGTTTGAAATTAAAAGCAAAATGGGTTGCAGATGCTAAGCTCGATAAAACGGATGTCACACAGTATACAGAGCAAGAAAATAAAGAACCAAAGCGCGCGCTTTGGTTTGCAGAAAAAGAAGTGGTACAAGAAACTGCTGAGGCAAAAGCAACAACGATGCGTATGCCGGTTACTGTATACAATTCCATTCAACTTGCTCGTTCAGAAGAAGATGCGCCACTAATCGCTAATTTAGGAGCAGACAAGCGTGCAGCAGCTTGGTTTGAAAGTGAATCTAAAAAATTCGATGCTGAAAAAGTAACTGTGCTTGATTTTTCAAGCCCAGAATCGGGGTCTCATGCGCCTGAGAAAAGGGTGATTGGCTGTGATTTTGAAAAAGATACTGCTGCTTTCAAGCTACAAACAGCTACAGATCTATGTGCCGCTTTAGGAGCAGGAAAAGAGATCGTTATTGTATATGCTGCATCTGCTAATACAGAAATAAAATCACAGTCTAACTTAATTTCAGTGCTAGAAAGCAAAATAGCGGCATTAAAAAAAGATAAAAAATCTTCAACTGTTAAAGCGCTTAAACCGTTGGTACAATTTACCCAGCTTTGCAAATGGATTGCGGTGCAAGACCGCGAAAAGTTAGCAAACATGGCGCCCGATGATTTGCGCAAATTGATGGAGCGTGCAAGAACAAGCCATACATTCCATTTTTTTGGTGCGCGTCCTGATGGTCCGTTGGCAGATGTTCCAAGCGTGATGATGCAGGCTTTTCTTAAAGAGCATAAAACAGCTTATGAAAAGCAAAAGCAAATAACGTCGACACCTTAAGCTTAGAAAGCTGGGTATTGACTAATGAGTCGACGCCTCATTTTTTTCCTGTTTTTCGTGCGCGATTTCTTTAAGTGTATGTTTGATGCGATGTTCAATCTCTATTAATTCTTCTGTTTCTTCGTCTAGCAATTCTTCAAATAAGGTTTCGAGATGATGTTGTAGATGCATCCAATGTTCATTCGCATGACGTAAGGCTTCTGCGTGATGATTAAAAAATTCAGCTTTGCGTTCTTCGGTTGATTCAGCTGCATGCGCTTGCATTTCTTGTACGTGATTTAATTCAGCGCGTAATTCATGCATTAAATGTTGATAGTGTGTTTCGCTTTCATGATTATGTAATTCGTAATGGTGGCGTAATTCCAAAACAGTTTCATTGTATTTTTCAAGCAAGGAATGCAGTTCTTCAATCGCAGCTGTATTTTCTTCGTGGTTACTCTCGGAAAATGATGCTAGTTCATCTTCAATTAATAGATTAGATTCTTCATAAGCATTTTCATCAAACGGCATTTCATCCGATGCGCGCCCATTTTTTTGGGATTCGTTTTTTTTCGTGCTCATGAGAAACCTATATTTTGCAGCAAGCCAACTGAAATGAAATGACTTTTTGTGTTTGAGTGGGTTTTCCAGAACCAAAATAACTGGGTTCTAAAAAGCGAATAGTGAGTCGATGTTTTCCTGCACCGAATTCAGGATAAACGCTGTTGGCTTGTGGTGCAATAGCAACGCGCACCAAATGACAGGGTGTGATTGGATTTAATGGTTGTAGATAAAAGCCATTTTCTGCAGTGACGGTTTGTAATTGTGTGCTTTCGCGTGTGAGTTGTAAAATGGTTTCAGCAATATCATGTAGTGGTTGGAACGTAGTCATCCATTCCAATAAATCTTTTGCTTTTTCTGTGTGTGGTTTGCTTTGCCATAGCATGTAGGCAGGCAAACGATAATCGCATACGCCACCAGGATTGGCGAGGTTCGAGCGAATTTGCCATAAAAAATCATTTTGACGCAATGATTCACCAATACGTGCATTGTGTGTATGTAGATAATGGTTGAGCTCTTCTACTTTTTTAAGCGCGATTTGTAAACGTTGTGCATTGACTTGTGGCGAACGATTCAGTTGTCTAAATGCATTGGCATATTGTGTTAATGTTTGACTGAGTTTGGATTTGATGTCTGGACGATCAGTGACTTCTAATACTTTCAATAGTGCATTCATAGCAGTGCGAGTGGCGAGCGGTGAAGGATCATTGACTGTTTTTTCAAATTGATGAAATAAATTTTCCAAGCGTAAACAAATACGAACAGCATCATTCAAAGGCATTTCATAAATGACCAGATTATGTTGGGTAGTGCTCGTGATGTCTGCTTGTAGCATTGCTAGGGCCCCGCTTGCTTGCAAAATAAAATTCTAGCATGCTGAAGCCTGTAAAAAAACTAATCATTGGCGAATTAACCGAGGATAGGTGATTTCGAAGTGAGAGTTGGTTGAGCGATAGGGGTTAATGTCTAATCCACCGCGGCGTGTGTATTGTGCGTACACGGTTAACTTGGTGGGCCTGCAGCGTACTAAAATAGTCGTGAAGATACGCTCAACGCACTGTTCATGAAATTCATTATGATTTCGAAAAGAAATGAGATATTTCAAAAGACTTTCTGGATTGATTTGCGGGCCTGTGTAGCTGATTTGAATGCTGCCCCAATCCGGTTGGTTGGTGATGGGGCAATTGGATCTGAGCAAGTGAGAATGTAATGATTCAGTGATGATTGTATTTTCAGTGCGTAATATTTCAGGTGTTGGCAAATAAGCATCAACTTGCACGTCTAGATCATCTAAGCAGTTACCAACCAAGTTATCGAAATGGTTAATGGTGTTGTTGTTGAGCGCAAATAAATGGACTGCAACAGGCGCATTCGCAGCCTTTGATAAATCAGTGATGATGTGATCCAGTACTGCTTTTTCATCGGTAAATTGTGTTTGATTAAACGAGCAAAAATATAATTTCAGTGATTTTGATTCGATAATATAAGGGCTTTCTGCAGGCACGATGATTTGTGCAATAGCAACAACAGGTTTGCCTTTTTTGTTTAACCAAGAGACTTCATAGTGATGCCATAAATCATAACCGTAAAAAGGCAGCGGCATTGTGATGCCCAGTTCATCTCGTTTTGGTTTGCGCGCAATGGGAAATAATAAATCGGGTGAGTATGAATTCAAGTAATCGGTTTTTTTACCGAGTGGAGAATGCTCAATTGTCATGATTGTGCTGCTGCTCTTTTTAAAATTGACTTATGGTAGCACAAATTTTCGTTATAGCATCACCTTCAAAGTGTCGATGCGTTTTGCTTATTTATGCTAATTTAAGATAGTGTTGATGTAGTTTATATACTTGTTTTTCTAGCGATTTTAGATCGCCATCATTAGTGATAATATCATCTGCGATTTTTAATCGTGCAGATTGATTTGCTTGCACAGCAATTATTTTTTCAATGGATTTAGCAGAGGTCGCATCTCTCTTTTTTGCGCGTGCCAATTGCTGCGTGATTGGTGTATCGATGACTAAAACACGGTCAATAAAATCAATTCCCTTGGATTCAGTTAGCAGTGGAATAACGCAAATGCAATAAGGAGTGTGGCATTTTTTAATTTCAGATTGCATGGCTTCACGAATTAAAGGATGTAAGTAATTTTCTAACCATACTTTTTCAGAAGGGTGATTGAAAACAATGTCGCGTAATTTTTTACGATCTAATGTGTCATCACTACATAAAATTATTTTTCCAAAATGTGCCACGATTTGTTCATAAGCGGGTGTTTTTTTTTCAGTGAGTTGATGTGAAATCGCATCGGCATCAATGATCGATGCGCCTAATTTTTTAAAATAGTGTGCAGCGGTGGTTTTGCCACTACCAATGCCGCCCGTCAATCCAATACGTAATGGGGCTATTGAATCCATTGTGTTATCCATTGTGTGATGTCAGCGCCAAATAAGAGTGTGATCCAGCCACCAATTGCGATGTAAGGTCCAAATGGAATCGTATTGCCTTTTTGCATTTTGCCTGCAGCGATAAAAATAACACTGACAATTAAAGCCAATATAGTTGAAATGAGTAATACATTCAGTAATGAGATTGCACCAACCCAGGCGCCAATCATGGCCAGCATTTTACAATCACCCAATCCCATGCCTTCTTTTTTTCGGAATAAAAGATAACTTTTAGCAATGACAAATAAAAACAAATAACCAATTAAAGCACCATAAATTGAATGCGCCATTGAAATAAATAAGTGTTGTGTTGAGATAAACAATCCTAGCCATAATAAAAAATAAGTGATGGGGTCTGGTAGAAATTGATGTTTTAAATCGATAAAAGAAAGTGCGATTAATCCCCATGTTAAAATAAAGGTCATTGCCGTTTGCCAGGTTAGGCCTAACTTTAAATAGACAATGACACTTAATATGGCGGTTAGTATTTCTACAAAAAAATAACGCGCTGATATTTTTTGGTGACAGTGCGCGCACTTTTGTTTTAATAATAAAAAACTGATGATGGGGATATTATGCCAAAACGGAATCTGTGTTTTGCAATGAGGGCAATGTGATCGAGGTGCCCATAAATTAAAAATATTGGATTTTTCGGGCAATGATTGTTTTAAATGCATTAAAGAGGCTTGTGTCCATTCATGCTCTAGCATGATGGGATAACGATAAATCACCACGTTGAGAAAACTGCCAACAACGGCACCAAAAATAAAAATCAAAACCCCCAGTATCATATGACGCTTCCCATTCGAAATATTGGTAAATACATGGCAATGATGAGTGTTGAAATTAAACTTGCCACGCCAATCATCATGACAGGCTCCAGTAATTTGCTCAAGTGATCAAGTGTCGTATCGAGTTTTTGTTTATAGATATGCGCAATTTTTTTCATCATAATATCAAGTGCGTCTGCATTTTCACCAGCAGAGATAAGGTACTTTGCCCGAAGGGGAAAATGTTTGCAGTGGTCCAGTGATGCATATAATGTTTTTCCAGCAATTACGTCTTGATTGACCGCGGTCATTTGGTTCTTTAAGGGTAAATATAAAATGGCTTTGTGCGCAATCGATAAGGCATCGGATAATGGAATACCAGATTGTAAGGTGATGCTGAGCAGTTGGCTCCATTGTGAAACTTGTTTTGTCATGACTAAGGATCGATAGAATGGCACTAAAAATAAATAGTGTTGCAGTATTTTTTTAGGGGTTGTTATTTTTTTTGAAGCCAGTCGTATACTGGAAATTAAACCAGCAAGTGCAATTAGAATGGTAATTGCATGATGTGTGATCATGCCGCTGATAGAAATTAATAATCGTGTCATACTTGGTAATTGTGCGCCAAAATTAGCATAAATACTGCTAAATTGAGGGATAACAAAAATAAGCAATCCCATTGTGATTAAAATGGCGACACCTAAAACACCAGCTGGATAAAATAACGCTTTTGTTATTTTGTTTTTGAAATGCAGTTGCTGTTCTTGGCTTTCAATGAGTTGCGCCAATACTTTTTCTAGTTCATCGCTTTTTTCTCCCGCAGCAATCAATTGGCAATAAGTAGAATCAAAATCATGCTGGAAAAAATGCAAAGCAGCAGAGAGGCTCATACCAGTAATAATGCTTTCTCTGAGAGAAGCGGCCATTTTTTGAATGGTATGATAAGGTGATGTGCTTGCAATAAGAGATAGCGCATCACTTAATGGAATGCCTGCTTGTAATAATAAATGTAATTGCTGCGTAAAATCCAATCGATGCTTTTGCGTGAATTTTTTTGAATGTGAAAACACAGCATGGGTTTTATGAATAGATAAGAGTGTAATATTTTTTTCTAATAATAATTTTTGCGCATCAGCTTTGTGGTTGGCTCCTATTTTTCCAGCTATTTTTTTTCCGGTATGATCAATGCCAATCCAGGCGTATGTATTATTGCTCATAAGGAATAACTCGATAAATTTCATTGAGTGTGGTGACACCCTGTTTTACCATTTCTAATGCTGATTCCCATAATGTAGCATTTCCCAGTGCGTTATTTTTTTTAGCAAGTAGGTGATGCAAGTGTGGTTTAACCATGATCGCTTTTATATCTGCATTCATGGGCAACAATTCAAAAATACCAATACGTCCTTGAAAACCATCTGTGCATTGTACGCAGTGTTGTTGTGCACGACAGTGTAAGCATAATTTTCGGACGAGACGTTGGGCGATGATTAAACTGAGCGCAGCGCTTAAGTGAAATGGTGCAATACCCATGTGACATAATCGTGTGATTGCTTCGGCTGCATTGTTGGTGTGTAGTGTTGATAAAACCAAATGGCCTGTTTGCGCTGCACGTATTGCTATTTCAGCTGTTTCTTGGTCACGAATTTCCCCAATCATCATGACATCTGGATCTTGTCGTAATAATGTGCGAAGTAGATGTGAAAAAGTAAGCCCGCTTTTTGTATGAATGGGTGTTTGATTAATGCCCGCTAATTGCATTTCAATTGGATCTTCAATGGTGGCAATATTGCGATGATGCTCATTGAGCAAATGTAGCAGTGTATAGAGCGTCATGGTTTTCCCACTGCCTGTTGGCCCGGTTACTAAAATTAATCCCTGTGGTTTTTTAATCGCGTTTAAAATCATTTTTTGATTATTAGGTTGCAACCCTAATGCTTCAATAGGACGAATTTGTGTATGCATGTCCAGCAAGCGAATCACAATTTTTTCACCATGCAGTGTTGGGCAAGTGCTCACGCGACAATCTTTTGTGAATCCTAAATTGCTTCGAAAGGTCAGCCGACCATCTTGTGGCATGCGTTTAATCGCAATATCTAAATGGGCAAGCACTTTTAAACAGCTGATTATGCTATCAGTGAGATGGGGTGGAAAGTGAATAATTTCATGTAACAGGCCATCAATTCGAAACCGTACGCGACAATTTTTTTGGTAAGGCTCAAAATGCACATCCGATGCGTTTCGATGAATGGCATCAGATAATAATTGATGCGCCATTTTTTGTGATAGCTGTGTATTCTTCAAATCATTTTTTTGTTGATATTGTTGTTCGCTAATATGCCTATTATGTAAGCGACAAAGCGTGTCATAACGCACAAACACCAATTCAATATTTATTTTCATTTGAAAAGATAGCGTGTTAGCTATGTTAATATCATTGGGGTTGCTAATCGCAATGACCAATCCAGTTTTTTTTCTTGAAACGCAAAGTATAAAGTTATTTTTCATTATGTTTAGCGGTAATGCCGCTAACGCCAAATTAGATCGATTGATATTTTCTAACTGTAAGCCAGGTAATTGAAACGTCTCTGTGCAAGCTTCAAGAAACAAAGCAGCATCTAAAAAATGATGCTGTAATAAATATTGAAATAAGTTTTGTTGCGTTATATTTGCGTGCTGTTGTATTTTTAAAAATGCTGTTTCATTGAGCAATTTATTTTGCAGTAAGACGCGCGACATATTGTCGTCGTTATTAAGCGTTGGCATAACCATGAGTAACACCTTGTCCGCTGGCTGCCCATGTTAATGTATCGTTATTTTCTGTTGGCGTTAAGATGTAAGTATCTGTGGGCTCAATACCGTATTTTTCTTTAGGCGTGACTGTAATGACGCCTTCTGCAGCAACATCGATGCTATCGATTAAATCAGGGCCATTTCCTGAGGCGATGGGGTCTGGCACATCATTTGCTCCTGCAGTACAGTTGTCGAGCGAGCCCGTCATTTGAAAACACGTTTGTACACCCAGTTTAAAAGGTTCGGTTGCCTGTACGATTTCAGCATAATGTGCGCGACGCGTGTAGTTTTGGTAGGATGGAATGGCGATTGCTACTAGAATACCGATAATGGCAATGACGATCATTAATTCGATAAGCGTAAATCCTTTTGCTCTAAGCTGTTTTTGCATACCACCCTCTTTTTTAGCTTTGCTTTTTATTGAGATAGGTTAAGGGATGCGTTTCTTTGCTGCAATACCGGGTTTTTCTGAAATGAGAAAATTTAAAATTGCTTTTTATAATGCTATCGTTACTGATTCTTTGTTATTGTTAGAAAAGTTGAAATGTCTATTTAAGCATGTGGAGTTTAAGTGAAGTTGAATTTAAAAAAAGCGCAAATTGAGACTTTGCTTGGGGCGATGGTTGTCATTGCGGATACAGAAAAATTATATTTTTTAGCATTTCATGATCAAAAAAATATAGAAAAAAAAGTAGCCTTACTAGAAAAAGAATATGACTGTATTATAACAACAGGTGCTACGTTGATTACAAAAAACATTGCTGCTGAGATAAAGCAATATTTTTCAGGAAAAAATATCGTTTTTAAAACGCCATTACATTTTGTGGGTTCTGTATTTCAAAAAAAAGTGTGGGAAGCTTTGCAAAAAATCCCTGAAGGAAAAACACAATCTTACTTGGAAGTGGCTGCTGCTATTAAAAAACCCACTGCTTTTCGTGCGGTTGCTAATGCCAATGGTTCGAATCCGTTGTCGATTGTTGTGCCTTGTCATCGCGTCATTCATGCCAATGGTGCGTTGGGAGGATATGCTGGTGGAATTGAGCGAAAAAAGTGGTTATTAGCGCATGAAAAAAATAGGAAAGTATGAATTATTCTGTTCGTAAATTGGTATTGTTATTATCACCGCTTGTAGTGGGTTTGGCTTTTGCTATGGATATTTATGTTCCAGCATTGCCGCATATTTCCATGTTGTTTGATGTTTCTGCATCACAGATGCAAATGACGCTAACGGTTTTTATGTTAACAGCCGGGTTAATGCAATTGATTGTGGGGCCGCTGTCTGATCACTATGGTCGAAAACTACTCTGCCAGATGATGATTTTTGTTTTTGCTTTGGGTACAGTGTTGTGTTCATTTGCAGTTTCTATTGAAACTTTGATTTTATCACGCATTGTACAAGCCATTGGCGCTTGCGGCATGATGGTGGTTGGATTTGCTATTGTGCGTGATGTTTTTTCTGGCGTGGAAAGTGCAAAAGTGTATAGCTTTTTAAATGGCATTATTGCGTTTTCACCTATGTTTGCGCCATTTATTGGCGGATATCTCGATGTGTATTATGGTTGGCCATCTACTTTTTTAGCCTTGTTGGTTATTGCAGTCATTGCTTTCCTTACTGTTTTTTTCGGATTAAAAGAAACACTGCCTTTAGCGCGTCGAACAAAATTCAATACCTCTATTTTTAAAACCTATCGAGAAATAGGATCAAACCCCATTTTTTTGATTTATACTTTCGCGACCGGCATTGGGTTGTCTTATCTTTATTTGTTTTGTTCAATTTCTTCTTACATTATTATTCGTTTGTTGCATATTCCTGAAATTGATTATGGTTTTTATTTTTGTTTTATGGGGGTTTCATTTTTTATTGGCAGTTTCTTGTCTGGTGCTATTGTTGCTAAGTTGGGTATTTATCGTACGTTGTTGCTTGGATTTTTAATTACATTGGTCGGCGGTATTGTCATGACTGTCTGGTATTTTATAACAGGATTGACCATTTATAATTTTATTTGGCCGATGTTATTAATTGGTGTTGGGGGTACATTTTGTTTGGGTGCAGGCAGTGGAGGGGCAATGGAGCCATTTTCAGATAACGCAGGCGCTGCTTCGGCATTAGGTGGCGCTTATCGATTTGTGTTTTCTGCTGCTATAGGTGCACTGCTGATTCACAACACGCTTTCATCTACGCTGCCATTATCCGTTCCCGCTATCGTTTTCAGCATAGCGGGCTTGATCCTTTTTTTAAAATATCGACGTATTCTATGTGCGTGACATAATTAAGTTAAGCGCTTGCGCGATACGATCCAGCTGATTAAAAAAATCAGTGATAACAATGCGAAGCAAAGCGCGCTAATGCCGCTATAGAAGCGAATTTTTCTGGCAAAATTTAATTTTTTTGTGCCTTGCGCCAATTGTATTTTTCCGGCTTTGAGTTGCGCTTCACCCGCTTTGATTTGTTTTTCGCCACTAGCAACTTGTTGGTCACCTGATTTAATTTTTGTTTCAGCATGTGTGAGTACGTTAGTGCCTAAGGATGATTTTGTAACGACGTTTTTGAGTGGGGTATTGTTGATAATGCCAAAAACACCTTTTGCAGCTGATAACTTTCGTTTTCCGGCAGCCAACTGTGCTTTTCCCGCCTTTAATTTTTTTTCACCAGAAAGATATTGCTTGTGGCCGGCCATGAATTTTTTTTCACCGTCAGTGATTTTTTCATTGAGTATGTAATAGCCTGTTGCAGAAAAAATGGCTAATACTACTGAAAGTATCAATAAGATCAATTTGCTCATAACGTCCCCGTTGCGGTTGTCTTTTAAAAAATATAAAGTACTCAGCATGAAAAAAGCAATTGTTTTATTATCGGGTGGGCTAGATTCCGCCACTTGTTTGGCTGTGGCAAGCGATCAGGGTCTTGATTGCTACGCCCTCAGTTTTGATTATGGGCAGAAAAATAAGGCTGAATTGCTTTCAGCAAAAAAATTATCAGCGCAGTTTGGTGTTGTTGAACATAAAATAATTACTTTATCAATTGGTGAACTGGGTGGCTCTGCTTTGACCGACGCGGCACTCGATGTGCCTGATTATGTGGGTGATCAATTTATTCCGATCACGTATGTGCCTGCTAGAAACACCATTTTTTTATCTATTGCGCTAGGCTGGGCAGAAATTACAGAGGCGGATGTTATTTTTATTGGTGCTAATGCTGTGGATTACTCGGGTTATCCAGATTGTCGACCAGAATATATAGCCGCATTTCAACAGATGGCCAATCTTGCTACGAAGAGAGGGCTGAGTGGTCATCCGATTCACATTGAAACACCGCTTATTCAGCTCAGTAAGTCCGATATCATAACGCTGGGTAATAAGTTAGGTGTAGATTATGCCTTAACCGTTTCTTGCTATCGTGCAACGCGCGATGGTTTGGCGTGTGGTCATTGTGACAGTTGCACGTTTCGAAAAAAAGGTTTTGCAGAAGCAAATCTAAAAGATGTTACCCGCTATGTTTAAATTTTAATGATCAGTATTTAATGAGTCTGTTGAAAACAAACACTGATTTCACTGAGTTTTTCGAGTAGGTCTCGTGTTTTATGTCTAAAAAATCCGGCTGTCATATCACTATCTTGTTTTGCTTTATGGAGCACATCAAGTGCGCTTGATGATAGCTGTGTTAGTTCTTTTTGCAAATCACTTAATCCCGTTATTTTTTTTCCTTTAGTGCGTGCGCCTTTGCTTTTTTCATTGAGCCGTTTTTTTTCTTGTGTTAATTCGTCAATTCGAATTTGTAGTGCGTTATTGAGTAACATTACACAAATAAATGGCATAAATAATGCGGGATTTTTAGCTTTCTCATCGATTTTTATTGAAGTTTGCCACATATTACGCGGTATTGTAGATAAAAAACTGGTTGCAAGCAGGTAAATGGCTTTGGCAATTGTCCAGCGTTGCGAGGGATCGCGGGTAGATAAATTTTCTATCACTTCTTGAGTTTGTGAACTGTGTGTGTCGTCAATTAAAAAAGCATTTTCAGTATAAATTGAAAATAAATCTCGCAGTAATAAGCCTAAGCTATAAATATCTTGTGTTGTTTTGGCTAATTGCTTTTCATTTGTATTGGTAAATAATTCGGGTGCTTGGTGATATTGTGAATTGTTTTCATCGATGCGAAATACTGTGCCTCTTTTTGTATTGACTCGCGTGACAAAACCAAAATCAATTAAATAAACACGTTTACCTGAAATGATATTGTCTGTTTTAAGATCTCCGTGAATGACATGATGTTTTTCGTGCAATTCATTAATAGCAGCGGCTGTCCATATCCAATCAAAAAATACTTGTTTTACGGAATAATAAATAACCTCATACAGCGGTTTTCCCTCAAAATAAGGTATCAACATATAATGTGGTTTGGTGTAATTGGCGAGATCGCCAGAAAAAACGCCCAAGCCGTGTATTTTTTGATACCATTCTGCTTCTGCTTTAAAGTAAGCGCCAAAAGCATAACGATCGTGATATCGACGTTCACATTTTACCGCTAATTTTTCTCCATCTCTCGAGGTGAAAAGAAAAACATTACCATAGGCGCCGCTGCCCAATACCTTTTCACAAGAAAACACTTTTCTTCCAAAGAAAAAAAAATTGCCGCCGTTGTAGCTGGAAAAATCGGGAATTGCATTTGACCGCATTACGTTATCCTTGTTAGGTTAAAAATAGGATCAAAAATATATCAGGTGATTTTTTTTGTTGCTATACCGTGTTATTGATAATTAACTTTAGTTATAAAAGTATGCTGTAACGTGTTTATTAAACCATTAAATATCCTTTCATGGTAAGAGATTGGGTATAATTGATTACCTTTTTTCATCATAATGTTGAGCTTATTATGAACAAATACATTGTTTGGTTTCAACAAGATTTGCGGTTAGCGGATAATCCTGCTTTATTTAAAGCGGCTTCCGCAGGGGTTGTTTTGCCAATATATATTTTTGATGAAAATAATCAGATGGGCGCAGCTTCTCAATGGTGGTTAGCGCAATCTTTGCGATTGTTAAATGCAGAGTTGAAAGGCCAGCTTACTGTTTATTTTGGTGACCCGATTGCGATTATTAAAAAAATAGTCGTGAATGAAAATATAGTGGGTGTGTTTTGGAATCATGTTTATGAGCCTAGCATCATGATTCGTAATGAAAGCATAAAAAATGATTTAATCGAAAATGGTATTTTGGTAGAAACCATTAATGCTGCGTTGCTTTCAGAGCCTTGGCAGGGTGTAAAAGCAGATGGTTCACCCTATCAAATTTTCGCACCTTTCATGAAAAATTTAACAAGTCATGTATTACAGCCGCGTCGAGTTTTGCCAAAACCCAGCGCTTTGGTGACAAAAAAAATTAAAGGAGGTGACACTGTAGATGCCATTTCTTTTTTAACAAAAAATAATTGGAGTCATAAGTTAAGTCAATATTGGCAACCTGGTGAAATGGCAGCATTATCTCAATTAAAAACATTTTTAGAAGCGTCTATTCATTTCTATGCAATTGATCGAGATTATCCTGCAAAACCAGCTATTTCTAGACTATCTCCTTATTTACATTTTGGAGAGTTATCACCTAATCAAGTTTGGTATGCGGTAAAACAGTTAAAAGATAAAAAAAATGGTAATGCTTTTTTAAGGCAACTGATATGGCGTGAATTTGCCTATCACTTGTTATATTATTTTCCCAGTTTTCCATCTAAAAATTGGCGTGAGCAGTTTGATCAATTTCCTTGGCAGAAAAATAAAAAGTTGCTTGATGCATGGAAAAAAGGAATAACAGGATATCCAATTGTTGATGCTGGCATGCGTGAACTGTGGGAAACTGGCTTTATGCATAATCGAGTTCGAATGATCACAGCTTCTTTTTTAGTAAAGCATTGCCTTGTTGATTGGCGCTTGGGAGCAGCTCATTTTTTTGATTGTTTGGTTGATGCGGATTTAGCAAGTAACAGTGTCAATTGGCAGTGGGTTGCTGGTTCTGGTGTGGATGCGGCTCCTTTTTTTAGAATTTTTAATCCCATATTGCAGGCTAAAAAGTTTGATTCAAAAGGTGCATACATACGTCGTTTTATTCCGGAAATTGCTGCGCTGCCCAATCGGTATTTATTCGCGCCATGGGAAGCGCCTGCGTCGGTTCTTGAGCGTGCGAATATCAAGTTGGGTATGACTTATCCAAAACCCATTTTAGATTTGCAAACTTCCAGAGAACGCGCATTATTATATTATCAAAAAATAAAATAGGGATTAGTATGAAAAAGTATATGAGTTTGTTCTTTTGGATAGTGGCTTTGTTATTTTTAGGCAATCTTTCTGCTTACATGAAAAGCAGTCAGTCTAACTTATGGTATGCTGCTTTGCATAAATCATCGTTAACGCCGCCGAGTATTGCTTTTCCTATTGCTTGGACATTGCTTTATATCATGGTTGCTATTGTTGGCTGGATGATTTGGAAAGATGCTTTTTATGCTAATTTTCGAAAAGAAAAAATACTATATCTTTTGCAGTTGGCGGTCAATTTTTGTTGGATGCCAATTTTCTTTTATTTCCATTCATTGGCTTTATCTTTTTTTGTCATAGCGTTGCTTTCTTTTTTAGTTGGTTGGTTGCTTATTTCTCTTTTCTTTAAGCATCCGTTATCTTCATTTTTATTATGGCCCTATTTTATTTGGGTTGTTTTTGCAGGCTATTTAAATTATTTCATTTGGATGAATAATTAAACTGGATCTAAGTTTTTAAGATAAAGGTTTTTATTTTCTATGAAAGCATTAATTTATGGAGAGAATGATGCACTGCTGTTTTCTATTCCTGCATTGTTGACACGTGCGGGATTCGAAGTGGATGTGATATCCACTGTATCATCGCTCAGAAAGCATCGTTATATAAAAAATTTTATTGCTGTCGATTCACCGGAAGCTTTGATAGAAATGGCGCGTCAATATGTTCATTTTTCATATGATTTTGTGGCATGTTGTGATGAAGCGCTATTATTGCGTATTTTGTCAGCTTCTTTTACGTTAGCGGAAAAAATATTATTGCTACCTGTTGTTAATGATCGCTATTTTTCACATTTGGGTACAAAAATTGGTTTGTCTGAATTATTAAAAAAAAGCGGCATCAGCACACCTGATTTTTTAATTGCACAAAATCAAAAAGAAATGATGCATTGTGCGCGTACATTGAAATTTCCTGTTTTTGTAAAAATGGATGCTTCTAGTGGCGGTGCAGGTGTTTTTGAGTGTTACGCTGAAGCTGATTTAGCGGCATTAACTCATGTGCGCTACCCTGTTCTGGTTCAAAAAAAAATTGAAGGAACGTTAATTTCTTCAGGCGGTCTTTTTCTTAATAAGAAACTTATTTTTTTTGAAATTGCAGAAGCATTGCTATATCGATCATACTCATTGGGTCCGAGCGTTATTAAAAAATATCGAAGACCAACAGAAAAGGATCTTCCTGTATTTGAGAAGGTGTGTGCTTTAGGTGAAGCGCTGGGCGCTGATGGGTTTGTAAATTTAACTTGGATTGAGTCTGACCATGATGCAACCTTGTTTTTTATTGAGGCGGACATGCGGCCAAACGTATGGGTTGAGTATGCAAAATATTTCCTCGAAGATCCTGCAGAAAAAATAAAACGTTATTTTAAAAGCGGAGCATCATTGACTAAAAATACGTTTATTGAAACAGCAGGGCCAGAATTGATTTTAGCCTATGCGCCGAGGCTCTCTTATCGCGATATACTTTTTAATCGCTATAATTGGCGATCACATTATGCGAATTACTGTCAAACTTCTTATTTATTAAGAAGAACGTATTATGCTTCACGTGCGTTCGTAGTGCAGGCTTTCCTGAGGTTGTTTTTTATTTTTTTGAATAAAAAAATAAAAAACAAAAACCAATTTTTAATTCCCCAGGCATTTTTCAAGAATGCTGGGAGCATAAAAAAAGCAATTAGCCGATTTTTTGTTTTTAAATTTCGCACATGATAAGACCATATGAATTTATAGGGGAACATAAAGTGTGTGCTTGGTGACGTAGTTATAAATTTAAGATAACGTATTTCATCTTGACGTGGGGTGTATTCATTAAGCAAGGTTAATACATTATTTGAAATACTCGAAAATTGATGTGCCTGTAAAAAAAGTATGGCCTTTTTAACCAGCAACATCACTTCTATATTTTTTGTCTGCGCCAAAAAATATACCCAATCAAAATCAACATTATTTTTTAAAATAAAATGTGAGTCGGTAATCCAGCGAATAAGTGGCGTTTGATTGTATTGAAGACCGTGTACTAATACGTGTAACAGTTGATCTTCAGCGCTTAATGTCTTGCCGTTCAAATTAAATTTATTAGTTCCAAGTGTTTTTTCTTGATAGGTAAAATTTGAAAATTTATTATCAAAACCACTGCCAATGAATATTTTCCAATGAAGATCAACAGGCAATACGCTTTCTGAATAAAATAATTGCGCGTGCAGTTCATCAATATCTGTTTGTTGCATGAGTGATTTTGGATCGTGCCGTAATTTTTTCAGTAGTGCTGTGGCATTTTTTACATCCTCTTTTGAAACTAGGATGTCAATGTCACCCATTACACGCAGTCCAGCATTTGGATAATCATTTAAAATAAGTGCAGCCCCTTTTAGAAAACAAATTGCTATATTGGCATCTGCAAATGCATCAGATAGCTTTTTAAATTGAAAGAGCGCCAGATGATTGCTAGCCCATGTATGTTGATGCACACTTTTACATAATTGAAATTGATCAGGATAGCGGTGATCATGTTTGAGATTGTAAAAAACGAGCGGCAATAAAGTAGTTTCAGCATGATTAATGTTATGAAGATCTGTGCGCGCACAATAGGCATGCCATGCAGATTGTGCTGTGTCATATTCACATAACGCTGCTTTTAATAGCAACATTTGTTTTTCATCTGGCCAACAGTTTGCGTTATGATTCATGCAATGTTCGTCTGCGTAAAGTTGATTTAATGAGTTGCAAATAATCATGTGCAGCATTTTTTGAAAGATGAGACATATTATTGGCGTGGATACGGCGATGTAATACTTCATTTTGAAGTAGTGTGTATTTGAGGTTTTTTTCTTTGGCACGCATAAACCATTCAATAAATGAACCCATTTTCTGTGCTTCATTAAACGCACCTATTTTTTCAGCACACTTTTTGCTAAGCAAGCAAGAAGCAGCTAAATAGCCAGGTAAGATTTTTTCTGAGCATGTAAACTTTTTTTGTTCTAGCATATTCAAATCAGGACTTAAAAATTGTTTTATGTAACCAAAGACCATATCAATTTCTGGATTGGCTATTAAAAAGGCAATTTGATGTTCAATTTTATCTGGCAAGTATAAATCATCTGCATCTAAAAATGTGAGATAAGAACCCATTGCTATTTGCAAGCCAACATTGATTGCTGCAGGTTGCCCTTGATTGGATTTTTGATAACGATAAATTGCGGTGCTATAACGTTGTGCGATTGCTGCGCTATTATCTGTTGAGCCATCATCAACAATGATCAATTCTATTGGTGAATAAGTTTGCGCTAATACACTCTCAATCGCATCAGCAAGATATTTTTCTCCATTATAAACCGCGATGATAACGCTCACTAATGGTTTTATCATGTAGGCACCTGTAATGTTTCGTATAGCATTTCATACTGACTGATATTTTGATCTAGTGTAAATTGCGCCGCTCTTTTGCGGCCTGCTAGACCCATATTAATCGCGCGTTCTGGTTGATTAAGCAGCTCTCGAATGGCTTGATATATTGCAACTGCATTCTTTTCGGGTACTAAAATACCAGTTTCGCCATCACATACTAGCTCTGGCACGCCTTGCACATGAGACGCAATCACTGGACGTTGTAATTGCATGGATTCTAATATTACCAATCCAAATGATTCTAAAATAGAAGGTGCAATCACCATGGTTGCTTGATTGAAAATGACTTGCAATTCGGCATTGGATAAAGCGCCTGTAAAAGTAACAGCGTGAGTTAACGCTAATGAGTTGACTAATTTTTCTAGATTTAAACGTTCAGGTCCCATACCAACAATCATTAATTGTGCATTTGAGCCGCTTTTTTTTAGCAATGAAAATGCGTGAATGGCAGTATCAAATCCTTTCTCCCATGACAGCCTGCCAGCTAATAGTAAAATGGGTTCTGAAAAAGAAAGAGGTTTGGGTATGGTATTTGGCATAGGCAAGCCATTATAAATTAATTTTAATTTAGGTTTGATTTGCGGCAGATGCATTGCCAGTTCTTGCAAAACCCAGCGTGAAACACAGCAAATTTTATCTACAGATAGCGCTATTTTTGTAATAAAAGGAGATAGTTTATTATCACGCAGATAAGGTGCGTGCGCTGTGAGTACAATGGGGACCTGAAATTTTTCCCGACATAATAAAAAAGCAAATGCGCTGCCACCAGCGACTGTATTTAAATGAATAATATCTGGCTGAAAGGTGGTTATAATCCATTCAAGATATTGGTGAATGTCATGCATTATTTCCAGGTTTTTATAAGTAATGAGCGTATTAAAATCAAATCGTTTGATAGCGATCCCTTCATGCACTTCATCTGCTTTCCAGTCTGGTTCATCTTTTTGTGCCATCACCATGCACTGATGACCTTTTTTTTGTAGATTGTTAATGAAATGAAAGCCTTGTGTTTCAATGCCACCCAAACGCGGCCAAAATCCATCTGTCCAAAAAAAAATTTTCATAATATCGTCTCGAGTAATGCAGGTGCTTGCATGACATTGCTTCCTACGTGTAATTGATAGCATTGTAATGTACTCACTAATTTTTTTAAATGCGTTAAGGTCGTGAGTCCGCTGTGCGTTAATTGCCACATGGTGCTAACTGACAAGGATGTGAGTGCAGAATGTGAGTCGATTGGTTCAAGCCAACTTTTTTTTGAATTCTCTATTTTTAAAATAACAATCGCTTTGATGGGGCAATGCAATAATATTTTTTCTGGCTGAAATTGATGATGATAAATGAATGCTTTTTCATTTATTGATCGGTTGATATTGGTAATATGAGTTTTTATTTCTGGAAACCAGTTCAGTGTTTTTTCTTCTATTTTTGCTGAATTATAAATACTATGTGCAATAACATTAGGAAGATCGCTGACTACACAGTAATCTTCGCTTACCAATTTCATGCCGGCTTTCATGCAGGCAAGTGCGGTAGTCGATTTTCCTGTTCCGCTTTTTCCAGAAAACAAAATACCATTTTCCGGATACCCAACAACGGCAGCATGAACAAATTGATATGTATGTGTTCGCATCCACCAATGCAAAATAGGTAGAAAAGGAGATCCACCAATCCACCAAGGTAACTTTCTTGCATCATGGATATAATATAATGCGATATTGCGTTCTTTATCGTATAGGTGTAACACTTTAGTATGGATATCTAATAGCGCGTAAATACGATCATTGTTGTATTTTAGTATTTCTCCTCGCAGTGCATAGTCTTGATGCGCAGTAGGAAGTGGTATCACTGGTGTTTGTGTTGAAACACTATCCCATACGCAAATAGTGAGATCACATGATGCTCGCTGGTTAATTGCTAAATGCTGTAGTGCAGGCGTGAGTCGATGCATCATTTCATCACCTGCAAATTGCACGCAAAAAGAAAGCCCGGCTAGTTGATAAAATCGTTTTGTTTTTTGTGCGCGGGAAACCGCACCTAAAAAATTTTGATGGGCCAACTCAAAAAAATCAACGGAATGCTGCATAGCTTATTCTACTGCTTTCTCAGGCCAGCCTGCTTCCGACACGGTATGAATAGGATCAATCAGCAGTAAATCTTGGACATCAGAATATTTTTGTAGTTGAGGGGGAATATAGTGTTGATCGTGTGAGGTGATTTCAGTGATATCAGATAATGTCAGGGTGTTTTTGGCTTCTATAATAGGTTCAATTAACTGATTCTCAAGCAGCTGTTGAATAAAATGTTTAATGTCATCTGATATAGTGGCTTGTTCGCGCTGATAATGCTGTGCGAGTAGCTCAACCATTTGTTCCAATGAAGCCTGTTTTTCAATCAACTGCCAAATTTGTTTGGCAACGTGAACAAGATTATAATAATCTCCAGTATCAAAATCGATCAGCACCACATCAGTTTGTAGGATTTCATAGATAATTTTTGTTTGACGTATTTTATAAGCTGTTTTCATTTTTAGCAGTCCTTAGCCTATTTAAAAATTTAATGCATCATCAATTGCAAACTATAGTGTGCTTTTTTGAAGAGCATAACCATGTGTGGGATAACTTTGTATTAAATTATTTTTAATCGTATATATCAGAATAAAATGATATTTTAATACCTTTATTGCGATGCAATTTTCATAGTATAACGATATTGATATGCACCCAAAAAAACATGATTGCTAGGCTACATGATTACGTGAAAATGATCAATATCTTGGGTATCATGATGAGTGATTTCCCCTCAAATTTACGGGCGTGCTGCTCAGTAGAAAAGATGAAGTTGCATTCTGTGTTGATGTTGACAATAAAAGATCGCATTATTCAATTAAAGCGCACGCAAGAGTAAGCTGCTTAACTTTTTTTGCGCACCTGAAATATAAATTTGAATTGTATGAGTTCCAATTTGATTTGCTGCACTTAAATAAAAGCGTTTTTAAAAATCCAATTTTTAGTGGATATTTTTTATAACTATGTCAGGCTTTAACTTTTATTCTTGGCAGCTTAAATAATTTTAAGACTTTAATTAAGAAATAAATTTATTTTACAAAAAGGTTAAGCCTAGCATGAGCTCTGTTAAATATGATCTGTAACGCTCTAAAAATAGCTTTTTAGAAGAAGATTATTTGCTGCAGTTGATTTACACTGTAAAAATAAAAGCAATTTTAGATTTTTAGCATATCCCGGCATGACTCGTATAAGGATGTTTACGATGAAAACGGAAAAAATGGGGTTGGTTTCGTGTACTGCTGTTGTGGCGGGCAATATGATGGGTTCTGGTATTGCATTATTGCCCGTTAGTTTGGCGGCCATTGGCTCTATTACTCTCATCAGTTGGTTGTTGGCTTCTTTCGGTGCTTTGGCGCTGGCGTTTGTATATGCAAAATTAGCAGCAACTGATCCTGAGCAAGGTGGTCCAGTCGCTTATGCTGGAGAAATCGCTCCTATTTTGGGATATCAAACTGGCGTTTTGTATTTTAATGCAAATTGGATTGGTAATTTAGCGGTTGCTATTACCGGTGTCGCATACTGCGCGCTATTTTTTCCAGTTTTAAAGCAACCCATTCCAGCAGGAATTACGACAATTGCGGTTATTTGGATTTTCACGTTGATTAATCTGGTGGGTGCAAAATGGGTTGGCAGATTGGTGAGTATTACTGTAAGCCTGTTGTTGATTCCTGTTGTTTTTACTGGCATTGCAGGATGGCATTGGTTTCATGTCAGTTATTTTATTGCTAACTGGAATCATTCCTCTCATGGTGATTTCCATGCTGTTTTTAGTGGCACGTTACTTTGTTTATGGAGTTTCATTGGAGTGGAAAGTGCCTCGGTTGATGCAACGCTTGTTCATGACCCTCAAAAAACAGTGCCGCGCGCAACGATGCTTGGTGTTGCTGTTGCTGCAATTGTGTATTTTCTTTCTTGTACAGTAATTTCAGGTCTATTTCCGTCAAAGGTAGTGATGCATTCCAGCTCTCCATTCTCATTAGTCTTAAATTATTTTGTAGGATCTTGGGCTGGTAAGCTAACTGCTGCTGTGATTGCGATTGCGTGTTTGGTGTCGTTAAGTTCATGGATGATGTTGTTGGCTGAGGCAGGTGTTAAGGCTGCAAAAGATGGCACGTTACCCGCTGTTTTTGCAAAAAAGAATAAGCGAGATATTCCAGCTGCAGGGTTAATTATTATTTCAACTGCAATGTCATTATTATTGCTGTTAATGCTGACAACAGCAGATACAGCTAATCAATTATTCCAAGAGCTTATTACGATTGCTGTGTTACTGACGATATTGCCTTATTTTTATTCGGCATTAAATTTAATAGATGTTGCAGAACATCCTGTTAAGCATTGGTTTGCTTTAATATGTACATTGGTATCTATGATTTTTTGTTTTTCAGCATACATGGGTTCCCAGGATTATGCACTGGTGAGTGTGTTGATTATTTCTTTAATGAGTTTTGTTTTTTATGTTAGAAAAGATCGATCAATATATGAAAAATCTATGTATATGCAAAGACAAATAAGAAGGGAAAAATAGATGCATCATATTATTTTTGCTTATCCAGAAAAAATTACTGCTGATCAATTAAGTTATTTTAATGGCCTACAAAAAAAACTTGAAAAAATAGGCTATGAAATATTAATTAATCATTGTTATAAAGATATCGTTGCGTGCGCAGTTTCTAACACCAGAATTGTAAGCATCATTTTTGATTGGAAAAATTCACCGATTGATATGTTGGATGACCTGGCTGAATACAAGCCTAATTTACCTGTTTTTGCAATCAGCAGTCAGCATGAAGATATTGATCTTGATTTAAATTCTTTTAAGCTCAATTTAGATTTTTTGCAGTTTGATATTGGATTGCCCGATCAAGGAGTTTGTCGGATAACACAAGGCATTGATGAGTACATTAAAAATATCTTACCGCCTTTTACAAAACAGTTAATGAAATTTGTCAGTAAAAATGATTATGCTTTTTGTACACCAGGTCATCAAGCAGGATTGGGATTTCAAAAAACACCTGTGGGTACTTTGTTTTATGATTTTTATGGCCCTAATATCTTTCGATCAGATATTTCTATTTCAATGACTGAGATGGGTAGTTTATTAGAACACTCTGGTCCACATAAAGAGGCTGAAGAGTTTATCGCAGAAACGTTTAATGCAGATCGTTCTTTTATCGTGACGAATGGGACTTCTACCTCTAATAAAATTGTTGGTATGTATGCTGCGTCAGATGGTGACACTATTTTAATGGATAGAAATTGTCATAAATCGTTGACACATTTCATGATGATGGTGGATGTGCATCCGATTTATTTGAAACCAACAAGAAATGCATATGGTATTATTGGTGGTATTCCAGCATCAGAATTCACAAAAGAAAGTATACAAGCTAAACTGGATATGCATCCAACAGCGACACAATGGCCTGTTTATGCTGTGATTACGAATTCAACTTATGACGGTATTTTTTATAATGTTGATAAGATCAAAAAAGAACTTGATATAAAGCATATTCATTTTGATAGCGCGTGGGTTCCCTATACCAATTTTCATCCAATTTACGCAGGTAAATATGGCATGTGTGGTCGCTCTATTGAAGGCAAAACAATTTATGAAACACAATCGACACACAAATTAATTGCAGCTTTTAGTCAAGGCTCTATGATTCATATCAAAGGCGCTTACGATGAGTCTCGCTTTAATGAAGCTTTTATGATGCATACATCAACATCACCTTTTTATCCGTTAGTAGCCAGCTGTGAAGTTTCTGGCGCTATGATGAAAGGGCGAGTAGGTTACCATGTTATTAATGAAGCGATTTTGTGCGCGATGGATTTTAGAAAAGAAATCACAAAATTAGCTAAAGAAAATAAACACACATGGTATTACCATGCTTGGCAGCCTAAGTATATTGACAAAGGAGAAGTATGGGAGCTTGAACCAAAAGCGGATTGGCATGGGTTTCCAAACATCGATAAAAATCATTTGTATCTTGATCCTGTTAAGGTGACATTGCTATTACCAGGCATGAAAGGTGATGTGATTGATGATGTGGGGATACCTGCTAGCATTGTTGCGGCGTATTTAGAAGATCATGGTATTGTAGTCGAAAAAACGGGCCCTTATACTTTATTATTTTTGTTTAGTCTGGGCATCACTCGTGCAAAATCTATGCGGTTATTAGCTGTTTTAAATACATTTAAACAATTGTTTGATGAAAATAAAAAAGTAAAAGACGTATTGCCATCTATTTATGAGGAATACCCTAATTTTTATAAAAACATGCGTATCCAAGCGCTTGCAAAAAAACAGCATGATTTGATGAAGCAATTTAATTTGCCAGAGGTATTGGATCATGCATTTGATCAGCTTCCGAAGTTTGTTATGACGCCACATCAAGCGTATCAACGTTTAGTGCGTAATCAAATTAAAGCCATACCTGTTGATGATTTAATAGGCCATACTGCTGCTGTTATGGTGTTACCTTATCCGCCAGGTATTCCGCTTATTATGCCTGGAGAGTCGGTTACGCAAGAAAGCAAAGTGATTCTGGATTATTTAAAACTGCTTGAAGCCATTGGTTCTCAATGTCCTGGTTTTGAAACTGAAATACATGGACTAGAGAAAGGAGATGATGGGCGTTTATATATTCGGGTAATAGATGAATTAAAGCAGTAACCGTGTCAGGCTTTCAGTTTTACTCTTGGCCGTTTCAATAATATTTAAGAAATAAATTTATTTTATAAAAAGGTTAATGCCTGGCATGCCAATTCAGTCACGCTCAAATGAAAGCGAGCAATTAAATCAGGGCTAATCACGCTAAAAGTAACTTTTTGAAAAAGGATATAAAAAAAGAATTTGTGAATTTTTTAACTGTTTATTTTTTTCTGTTTAATCTGCTCTAGCGTTTTCCCCGGTTCTAGAAGGCCATTTCAGAAATACCTATTTTATGTATCATTTCCTGTATGGAAATACCCGTAAGCTTTTGGATAATCGCATCAAAATAAATATAAATTTCGATCATAGCGTGTTTTATGAACGTGCTATCAATAAGTTAAGTCAGTGCGCGCGTACAGCCTTGTCCTGTGTTGCATAACAGGTTGATTCCTAGCTTCAAAATAAATTCAGCGCTACTTCATTAATAACAATAGGGTATTTAAAACAGATTGTTTAATTTATAAACAAATCTGTAATCAGTGCTACACTGAATAGCGTACATTTTTTAACCGACTAATAAGGAGATGAGCTATGTCACACGATAATAAGCAACAAGGACGACCAGGCCACCAACAAGGACGACCAGACCATCAACAAGGCAGAAATCCACAAGGCGCGGGAGAACAGGGCAAAAAAAATCCGAATAGTCCTCAGCAACCCAGAGGTCAAGCAGAATTTAAAGATCCAAGAAATCCAACACCCAATAAAGATCATAAATAATTAAACGTCATCATAAAACTCCGTGGTTTTATCAACCACGGGATTTTTTTAAATTAAAATTATAACAGCGTCCTTATTTCGAGGGGCTGTCACTAGCAGTTTATTTTCGACAGTGTCATTAAAGCCATTGAACGTAACCTTGATTTTTTTTAGAGTAGATAAAACCGATTTCAGCTTCAAAAAAATTAAAATGCTCATGCTTGGTGTGAGTTTTATTTATCGATAATAAGTTTATGCGGAAAAACAGCATCATGAATCATTGTGCCTTTTAAAAAGTGGATAAGTTTATCTTTACTAAGTCGTTTTCCAGTAGTCTGCAGAATTTTTTCTTTGATATCATTTGTGTAACTTTCAACGGTACGATAAGAAATATTTAGAGCTTTTGCGCATTGTTTTGCTGTTGCACCTTCTATTAAATAGGCAGCGCACTCAGCTTGTTTTTTTGTAAGATAAAGTTCATCCGAAATGCTAGGTAAATAATAGCGATTAACATTAACAGTCTCATAAAAGCGTTTTCTTTCAATTTCATCTATAAGTGTATTATTGATGGTTGTGCTTGTAATCGTTTTTTCTACTTTTGGAAGATAAATGTGATTTTCTGCGCAGGCATCAATTAATTGAGATGCTTTGTTATTAAAGTATAAAATAAATCTTTTGAGTAAGTCTGAGTTTTTAATATAGAAGTTGTTAATCAGTGGATTATCACGCGTAGAGCCAAAAATATAGAGAAATGTTATATTGTCACGTTTAATAACAAAGCTAATGCCGTTATCAATATTGAATACGGTAAGCCATCTCTTTATATAAAAATGAGCTGACAATATACGATAAATCATGCATTTTACAACGCATTGATCTGTTTCGTTTTAAAAATATCCAGAAATACAAGTGCATTATAGTCGTTTTGTATTTTTAAAATTATCGTATTTGATGCGGGTTTCTTTCTTTGATTCACAGCATAGAATAGTCATCATTAATTAGGGATGGAGAAAAGTGAATGATGATTTGTAATGAAATAAATTATCCATTGTATGTTGTGGGTAGGTTGGTAGAAATTCCTTACTTAAGAATGGATAGTAAAGGTGAATTATTTGCAGTTATTAAACTGCAAACATTTAAATCTCCTGCTAAGCAAGTTTCTGTGCTACTTATTGGAAATCAGGCTTTGAAAATTAGGCGATATGGGTTTGTTGGATTACCGTTATTAGCTAAATGTGATTACTGCGAAAATTTATTGGTTGGAAATAAGTTGATTTTTATTGATGTATTTTCACCTGGCTCAGAAACACAGCACTCACTCAAGAGCGATGAGCTTACTGAAGATTATTTATTTCAATTTATGATGCACTAGTGGCAGACTTGTAACCGTATCAGGCATGAACATTTTCATTTATTGCTTGCAACCAAAATCCTGAAATCGTAACTTCTCAAAAACCCGGGGCGCTTACGTAGCAGCTGAAGCCGCTTGAACGATCAAATCTGGAAGCCATGGAATTTGTGTTTTTTGAGTGATCCTA